>Ga0315915_1006781_pt1 | contig 13909 bp, 9 predicted proteins | sample MpolbnodulesMG_FD_207738 | JGI IMG/M metagenome (GOLD analysis project Ga0315915, IMG submission 207738) | Medicago polymorpha root nodule microbial communities from Los Angeles, California, United States - branched nodules | ecosystem: Host-associated > Plants > Roots > Nodule | place: USA... | reverse complement strand
ATACAATCAATGGTGTTCACAATACAAATCAGATACAGACTCTTAAGACTATAGAATTTCTAAAATATGGACTTTGCTAAGAAATTCTAAGTGACTTTAAATGCAAAACAATAACAGAGTATGAACTTTGAATTGTTGTAAGAGTCTAGCTTTTGTGTGTGTCTTTGTATCTCATATTATGTATTGCTATCCAACTAGTAAGTCTTCACTCCTTTATATAGAGGTGTGAAAGATTTGTTGGAAAATTGCCAGCACACACAAAAAGAGTCGTTTGAAGCTTGTTGATAATCACCAATGATCTTTTGCCTGATATGGTTATTGTCCTATGAAGGATCAATTTCAAATTAATTCCTTGTATGAAGGAAAATTTCTGCAGGCAGAGCTGTTATTATTGTCTTGTTGCAGAGACACAAATAGAGTAGTGGAGGAAGTGGTTGTACAGTTCGTACAATTGTCCTTTGTCAACGCTCTTGATAGAATAAGCATCCAATGCTTTCAAATTTCATCTCAAGGGCCGTTGTTATACTCTTTCAGTCTTTTTCAATGTCTAGACTTGATAAAATCATTTGAACAGCCTTTGAAGCTTTAAGTCTTTCATCTCCTGATGAACTTCAGCTTCTGGTGGCCTTGCTTCTGATGAGGTGCTTCTGACGAACTTGCTTCTGATGACGTCATCACTTCAGGAGCACTTTTCTTCATATGCTTCAAGCTTCCTTTTTGTTGATTCATTTGCTCTCTTTTGTTCTTCCAGAACCTTATAAAGATATAAAAATTTTGTCTATGGTCCTGTACCTTATAAAGAAAAAGATAATTTGTTCTTTGCATATTTTTCAAGAACAACATACCTTTTCGGGAGTTGTGCTTAGGAATCATTTATGACATCTATAGCATAGCAGCAACGAACTTATCACTATACATTCAAGCAACATTTGACCACTTCAGTCATACTCTTGCTTGGTGAAAAGAACCTATATTCTCGGCCATACTCTTTTCTATGATACACGCATGTATCTCCTAAAGCCAGTAGGGCAGGTCACGACATTTGCCCACTCCAGTCGTCACATGAATGTACCTTGCTATAAATGTGAAACAATTCTAAATAGACAGTCAAGTTAAAGTTATTCACAAACTAGGAGGAATTTGAGGTTTATAACTTGGCTTAGGGATTACTAATAAAGCATTAATGCACTATCATCCTTCCTTCTTCGATTCAAACAAGATGGGTATAACAGTATAACTATTTGTCTTTTTATTTTGGCAGAAATATACTTTTTTTAAAAGACCATTTTTGGCTCCTGATTTTTTTTCATTTTTCTATTTTCTTTTTTTTGTAGATCAATGGTCATCTACATTTTTTTTTCATTTTCTGACAATGTTTTCTACTGTTACCCCCACCCCAAACTTAAGATGTTGCTAATTCCAAAGAGCAACCCCAAACTTAGTTTCAAGGCATGTGCAGTCATAAAAATTTTCCTATCTAACTCCAAGTGAAATCAAATAGGGTTCTTGTAAGTGCAGGACTGTGACATGATTTGTCACTAATAAAGAAAAGAATTTTTCATCTGGAGGTTCAAAGTGGTTTCACAAAGGATAATAAGAATATAACAGGGTGGCTTGAAAGGCTTTAGGTACCAAAGAAAAAATTCCTCGTGTGTAATATAACCTAACCGATCGTCCGTAAAGAACGACCGCAAATTCAAGCAAAAATAAGATTCATATGGAACACTCATAATATGTATTGGAAATATTTTAGTATCTAACAACCTAGAATGGATATTGAAATATTTAGCTATAAATCTCACCAGTTATGCTATTCGGAAAAGAGTAGGTGATTCTATGATTACCTTCACTAGCAAGCCCTAGAAATTTACCGCAGACGAAGGAAACTATTCTCTTTGAATTCATGGATAAACTAGCCTCTTCCTTAAATGCTTTGAATGAATTCCTAAGACTAAAAAAAATTTAAGCATAAAAGGAAAGGTTGTAAATGTAATGCAAAAGAAATAAATTTTTATATGAAAATACTTGAGGGTTAGTAACAGAAAAAGAAATGAAGTTGGTTAGTCAGATATCTCCGCTTAGCAGAAAATTAAATGATGGGTTGCCTCCCATTCAACGCTTCTTTTACGTCTTGAGTCCGACGGTTCCCATAGGTTGCCTCCCATGTAGCGCTTCATTTAACGTCTATTAGCTCGACGCCTCGATCCTGTTAGGGTGGCTTAAATGAAAGAAACAACACATCATCCTTCTTCTTTCTCTTGTTAGGAAGGAACTCCATGAACTTTGTAAGAAGAATTAAGTGTTCCCATGCTCCAATTTTTGCTTCTCTGGAATATGTGCTCGTCCTCCTCAAGTGACACTGAGACTCTTGCAGCTAGTGAGTCTTGTTTTGAGTCTCTGATATCACAAAGTTTGTTGAAGGTTCTTCTTCTTGCACTATTGCGTCGTTCACCACTCCATCTGGTTTTATGATTGATACTTCTACAAGTGTTCAATTGACATTTGATGGTTGATCCAAAATACTCATGAGCTTTCCCATCAGCCATGTTAGAGTCAAGTTTATGCCTTCATTCATACCACACCGAGCTTCTTTCACGGACAGCTTCCCAATAAAATTGAAACTTCAAGGGTCCTTCTTCTTTAGAGCTATCTATCTTTGAAATATTGCCTTACAGCTCCCGACAAATGCATTCATGTCTTTTTTCTTCAACTTATGGGGATACGACAATTTGATAAAGTTAGTGAGTCTGAAAGGGTTCTCACTTTCATCAAGAATTTGTCGTCTACTCATTCTTGAAACAGAATCTTCGTTGACAAGAGGCTCAAATATTGGGGTATTCTCCTTCTCTTTGAACTGGGTTTCAAGTGTTGATTGCACTCCTAGCACTTCTTCCTTCTTAAGATGAGTTTATGACAAGTTGTCACATTGTTCTCCTTTCTTGATTTCAGTGCGAATGTATCCAACAATCTCTTGTACTACAGTTTCAGGGGAGGATTTGTTCGGGGTATTTTCCTTTTTATCCTGCTCCTGTCATATTATTCAAGTAGAAAGATGAATGAGGTAGAGGGACTGAGTGTGCAGTTTCAGAGATTGTTAGCTCGCTTTCATCGAGTCCGCTTGTCTTGACACTTAGTAAAGTGTTTTGCTCAAAATATTTTACGATGTTGATGCGAAGTTCACCAATCTTTTTATTTAAACCTTCCATATCCTCAAAGTCTTTACATCTTCTTTTAATAGCATATATTAAGTCCTCGATACTTTCATTGAGTGTAGCATATGCCATAGACATTGCTTTAGTCATCAAATTGTATTGGGTTTGTTCGTATTCCCGTAAGTCAGAATCAGACATCTGATACTTCTTGTGGTAGATTTCGTTGTAATGATTGAACTAGTTTATTGAAGAATTGACCATTATTCGTTCTGTGAAACAATCACAAAAAACAATACCCAAGTAGCACTATTCTAGAAGTAAATGTAAATAATAATAATTATAGTTATAATTATAATATTTACTATACTCCTTTTTTTCTTATATAGAAAAATAAATTGCAGAAATATAAATGACAGAAAAACAAAATGCGGAAAAATAAAAATATGTAATTTAAACTGTTCAGTCGAAAATATCAACAATCCCCGACAACGGCGCCAAAAACTTGATGTTTTGAAAACTAGTAATTACGATTAGCTTAATTGCAAAATGGCAATTGTACCAGTCGTTTTAATGAAGTAATAAAGTGATAAGTAGAGTATCGTATCCATAGGGATTGTCCTTTTGTCCAAACAATTCTTGTTACATATTTTTGTAAGTTTGATGGTATAAAAGTGAGTTGCAATTTTTATTTGTTTGCAACAGAGCGGATTTGCCTGTTTTGGTTGCAGAAAAGTAAGCAGCGGTTAGGATTCTTCGAATCCCCTCTGTATATTTATTTTTGGATAATACGTAATCTAAATGTCGCGTTTATTTATCTTTTGGTGACTATAAAAGTGATAAGGCCGTCGGGAGTTTCCTAAATAGGTAGGGCACCACCACCTGACCCAATGGGTTCTAGCCACTAGGTACATACATCTAGGGTCAACAGTTCTTATGGCATCTTTGGCTAATTAATAATTACTTACTTTCTAGACAGATAGTTATCAGTAAAAAGATATAAATATAAAGATATAAGCATCCAGTTAGTGATATCAATATTATGTCCTGTCACAACCTAAGCACCTAATCTAGGGTTGCACCTTTTACATAAATAAAACTACTTCATAATAAAACTCTATAGTGGACTAAAGCATAAATAAAATAAATAAACGACAAACTAAATTAAATAAATATCCAACAAAAATATACAGAGGTTTCTCTTAGAACTCTAACCTAAAAAGATTTAGTTACACATGGTAACTAAAAACAAATTACTAAAGATAAAAACATACCCTAGAAAATGAAGGAGAAGATAGAAACTCTCACGAAGCTCCAAAGCCGCCTTCCTCTTGAACTGCTGCAGTTCTGAACGAGAAATTATGAATGAGGAAGGCTGATATTTATAGTGAGAGTTTCTACCTGGGTTTGGACTAAAAGTGCGGGCTTTACCCAAAATGATGACAGCAAAAGACAACTATGCCCCGAGTTTTCAGGCGTTCGAGGCACATTTACCAGCATGCCTAGCGCATGAGAGTATGGAAAAAGCCATGCCCCAGGCGCATGAACAATTCCCTAGGCGCATGGATGCCTACTCCATGTGCTAGGCGCATGGTTTATGTGCTAGGAACATTGCAAATGTGCTAGGCGCATGGTACCTTTTTCCTGGGCCCAAATTCTCCGATTTTCTATCGTTTTAAGTCTTCGTCTTCAAATAACTTGCCTCAGGACTTGGGAACCGAATTCCTCCCATCTGTAAGGCTTTTGAGGCCTCTTGAATCTTCATTCTTTGTTTCCTTGAATCCTCGTAATTCTTTGGATGTTCTTGATTTGCCGATTTGCATGTTTTCTTCGTGAATTACTTCAAAAACACCCTAAAATTGCTATGTTTCGGAAAACTAGAATTACAGACTCAAATATAGAAAACATTAGAAAAGTCCCAAAATTATAGGCAATCGTTCTAACACTCCTCCTTTTTGCTGCTAAATCCTACTAAAATAAACTGAAAAACATGCTAAGAATAACGTAAGATGACCTGTCATCAAGGGGACCACTGTAATTTCTTAGTGTTCTTTCTTTCCCTTGCTCTCTTTATTTTTCCGCATTTCTATTCAAACCTTCATAATAACTTTTCGGAAAAATTATCAAGAACGCTAAACTAAAAAAAAAAATTCAATAAATCATAAAATCTAATTCACTCCTCTTTTAGATATAAATATGAACTACAACTTCCTCTTTTCTTCAAAATCCAAATGCTCTTGTATACTTTCTTCAAGTATCAGAACTTGATTTTATACATTCAATTTTAGTCTATGGTCCTGCATACTTGAAAATATATTAGCATATCCCATTATTCTTTTAATAACTTGTTATCATCAAAATTTTAGAGGCATTGTACAAATTCATTTTGTTTCAACATGGCCTACCAAATTGAACCACTTAAAAATCTAATCTTTTTAAATAATCAATTTAGAAAAAGAAATTGGTAACCAACTCTAGTCCTCGACGAATTGATACTTTATATTATTTTATAGAAATGGTGCACTTGCAGCCTATTAGTTTTCCATTTGTGTCGTGCAAAAAGTTTATAAAATAATGGAAACTTGGAAAATGAGAATAATTCTTCTGATTGGTAAGTTTTTTAAGCGACCTGTTTATTAAGCATGCTAAAGGGGCAAACAAAATATTTTAATGTACTTAAGAGACATTTAATAATAATTTCTATTTTTAAAAGTTTTTTTTGCAACTGCATAAGCCTGAAAACCTATTTAATGTATAAAAGGAGATGATGAGATTTATAAATTATAAAGTCATAAAACTATATTCCATTTTTCTCACTTGCAAAGGGGAAAAAACATGGCTCAAATTGTCAAGTTTTTTTATGTTATAATTATATTTTTCGCCCTATTTCTTGTTGCAATGAGTGCAGATCGTTAGTAATTTTTTTATCCTTTTCAAATATTTTTTACTTGCCTCCTACATAATATTTATCACATTTTAATAACATATTCTTATTCTCTTCTTTCTTTACAGACCAGTTTGAATGTACTACTGATAATGATTGTAGAGAAGTCGAGTGTTTCTCGGATACTTTGGTAGCAAAGTGTTTTGTTAGTTTTCTTTCAGGTCGCTTCCTCTCAAAAGGCATATGTTCATGTGTTTGAGTGATGTACCCAATTGATTCTAATATAAAATGTCATAAGCTATCATTTATTTATTGTATTGGTGTTGAAATTGATTGTTCTTATTATTGGAATATGAATATCTATCAACAATTATCAACAAAGAGAATGTTTAGTAGAGATCTTAAGAAGTTAAAAAGTAAGACTAAATGTGTTTAGTTTGAATATTGTTTAAAAATTGGGATGGATAAGAATACTATTTGTGATTGACTCAAAGTTTATATACTTCATGGAAATTAATAATGTCAAAGTTGTACATGAATTAAAGTGTAAGATTTGAGTTTAAAATGTTTTTAAATAAGTATTAACTTGAAAATTGAAGTGCTGAAAAATGTAAAGTGAAAGAAATGTAAATAACTTGAAAAGTGAATTGCAATGAAATTTAAAGTGCATAAATGTAATGAATTTCAAAGTAAATTACATAAATTTAGATGACTTTGAAACGTAAATTATTGAAAACTAAATCGTAGAATACTTAAATCTTGATTTTTTTTAATGAATAGAATGCATTTTTTTCCTTTCGAAAATCAGAGTAACACTTTTTTTCAAAAGTATTTTTCAAAAATGATGACAAGAATAAATGCAACCTTTTATAATCATTTTCGAACAATGAATTCAACTCGCAATTCATGGACTATGTAAAACAATAGTCATTACAATAACATCTATTTTTCATAAATAATGTTATAAACAATAGTACTAGTCCAAAAGGAAAATAAGGATATAGATAAAACTTTACAACAAAATCCTAGTATAATGTTGAACTCTAATATGATGACAGGGTACAAAGACCTACAAATGTCATCAAGTCCTACTACTTCTAATCCCCAATCAAGTCATCTCCTTCTCACATCCTCAACATATCCATGATTCTCATGTAACTTAAGACTCTAAAGAAAGGTGTTGTAACGCCCCAATTTTTAATACTAGTTTATTAGTATTATTATTAGATAGTTTGTTTGATGTTAATAATTTAATTATTCACATTTATTGGGAGAATAGGTAATGAATAAGTGGATGGTTTAGTTAGTTGTTTAAAGTGGGATAAAATAATGTTTATGAAGAAAATAACATTTTTAGCAAGAATAACGAAGTGGGGTGCAAATGATGAGTCAATAATTAGTGTTTTTAATATAATATTTGAGTCCGTTTAAAAAAATTTATATTTGAGTTTGCTTTATTTAATTCTATTTCCTTTTTAGAACTATTTTACTTCAATTGCAAGTTATTTAATTTCAGGAACAAATATTCTAAAGATTGAGTCTTGGAGCAAAAGAAAGGGGTTTGGAGCTGATTCAGTACAAAAATATGACATCCCCCAAGTCAGAAGCTTGGCACGGCCCGTGCCACCAGCCACACAGCCGTTCCACCTCCCAAGATTCCTTTTGTTGCTTTTCTGCTTCTCGGACAAGCTACCTATTAGTTTATTTCTTACCTAAAAGCCTGTGGTTTCTTGTGGATCATTCTAGTGATGTATTTCTTAGGGCTTAAGTCATTGTAAACTATAAATAGAGTAGCTGGCAATCACAAAAATTCATCTTTTGTTCTTAGAAATAATAAGTTACAATTGTTTCTTTGAATAAAAGTTCACCTTTATTTTCTTTATTTTATTTTATGTTCTTCTTCTTCTCTATGTCTACAATGAATGCGAGTGAGTAGACTTCTTTGTCTTGGGATTGTTGGATGATTCTAATGACCTAATCCTAATCAAACCAAACCTCGAACCCTAATTTTATATAAATTTACTTTCTAATCTAATTTCACCGTTTATATAATGAACTAACAAGTATCAAACTCATAAAGCGACAGCGGAGGGTTAATACTTGTTAATTCATCATCACAAATATCAAAACGAAGCATCGAAAGAAGAAGTTTTGATATTGGAACAAGTGAAATTAGACAAGGATTGCAAAACATGAGAATAGTCTAGCAAACCATGAGACAATAAAGTTTTGTTCTTCAAGGATTCTAATAGCAATCAACCATGAGAATAGGCGTGGTTGCTAGAGGAACACACTCACTAAAACCGAAAGGAGATGTGGTAGGCTTAAGAGAAACTTGTCTTTAGAAAGTAGGTTCAATATAAAGTTTAGGTTTAGGGTTTGGTTTGTGAAGGGTTTGTCACCAAGATGAACCAATAATCCCAAGACGCTTTTTAATATTATTTTCAACCGTAAAAATCAAACCTTTATCAACTGAAACTCTTTTCTAATCATCAATAAAAATTAATTGAATTCATAACTCCCTGTCGGAACGATACTCTTTTTACTACTTCGGTAAAACCGTGCGCTTGCGGATTTTACACATCAGCAAACAATAGTGCATTAGTAAAACTTGGTAGAAATGAAGGTGTAACTAGTAATCTATGTAATGTTTTAATAATTTAAGCAGGTGGAGGTGTGAGTAAACATACTGTGGAGTTACAAGAGAGTAGTGACCAATTTAGGGTGCGGATAGTAAGCCTGTTGTAAAGATTAAGTAAGAAACAAAATTCAATTGGTGGTTATAAATAGAGAAGAACATTAGAGAATTAGGGTTACAACAAAACAGAAGAAAAGAAGTCTGGGAGAAAAAGCAGAAAACTAGGATTAAGAGAAAAGGAGGCAAAGAGAGAAGATCTTAGGGAGCAATTCAACCGTAGGAATTCATCAATTCGGCAAAGTAGAGGTAAGGGGGGAGTTATGTTCAACATAAAGGTTGTATACTCATGTGGGTTGATGCTGATGAAAGTTGTTGTTGTTTAGATATTGTAATTGAGCAATCAAAGTTAGGGTAATTGATTAGAAAATATAGTCATGCAAAAAGTGATGCAATTAGGTAAGTTGTGTGAAAAAGTAGTGTTTTGAAGTTAGAATAACCCTAGGTAATGTTTCCTAACAGTTTGGGGATTATAAGAGCTCGAAAAAGGGGATTTTTGGGACACTTAGGAACAATCCCATAATTCAAAAACGTAGAACTCGAAAACATCGCAACATTGAGTTGCAGTAAGGGCGCCTAGCTCCCGCAACCCGAGAGCTCGTGCCAAGAGAATTAGCTTTGTTTATGTTAAGATAAAATGAAAATGTGTTAGGATGATTGAGGAATGGTTAGCGTAAGTTAACGGTGAGCCTAAGAAAGAAGTAGATGGAAGAGTATAAGACCAAAATGAACAAATAAAATGGTCAAGTGGTTTAAGATAATTGTTATTTAGATGAGTAATAAGAGTAAAATGAATGACGAATGGGGTGTGGGTGTTTAAGATGAATGGAGATACTAGGATAAGGGACCAGATGAAAGTAAATGAAAGCGTGAATTAGTTAAAGGAGTATATGACAAGTATAAGAGGGGTATTGGGTGGAGGATTATGATAGTTGACGATGCGCAACTAATTTTCTTAAGGTAATAAAGAACCTAAAAAAGTTGTTAAATCAAAGTGTATAAGATTAAAATGAGCTAAGAGTAGAAATTGGTAGATTAAGATAATGAATGAAGTTGAGGGGTGTGATAAAACGAAATGTAATTGAAAATAGGAAGATGTGTGTTAAGTATTGAATAATGATAGAAATAATAATAATAGTGAGGAAAAATATTGAACTACTTAAAGTTCATAAGAAGAATATCAATGGTGTAAATGGTGCGGATATAGGGTGAGTTAAATAATGTAATGACGGTGATTTTAAGATAGGAATCAACCAGAGAAGAGTAAGACGGATATAAATTAAATTATGGGATGATGGATTATAATAAATGTTGATAAAACGATGACCGATAATTGGGACTGAAGCCTAATAATATACTGAAGTTTTGTTCCAAGAATTGACGATGTTATAAACAACAATAATAGAGAAATAAAGACCTTAAATTAAAATGAATTTAAGATTACGGGGATGTTGATGTTATAGGTGATGATAAATGTAAGACAACGAACTAGGTTATAATGTGGTTATGAGTGAGAGTAAGGGTATTGCCATTATAAATAAGAACGTAGGTAAGTGAGAGAAGTTAATGTTGGATATAGGTTCTAATAATGAGATGATATGTGTGTGTGTGTCTTATCAAGTGAGAATATGAACTTTATGTGAGAATGGTAGGAATGAATAGGAGCCATAAGATTAATAATTAATGGATGATATTAAAAGGCTCCTATTAAATAGTACATTTATCCACTCCCACTATATCATCCATCACATCACTTTTGTTCACACCCACGTTTCACTTTTGTTACACTTTCAGATTTAAAACACATGCCATTGAAGCACAATTTTATTTTTAACCCACTTTAAGATTTAAATCTGTGTTATCCTTTCATATGTTATTTTTTAACTCATAAAACACAATTTTATTTTTAATTTTAATTTAATTTAATTTTTAACTACAAAACCATTGAAGCAGTACTTGAGAAGATAAGAATGCAATGGAAGAAAAACATTTATAACTAACATAATTATTATTAATTCTCAATCAATTTTTCTTCTTAAATACTGACTCTAACCCTTATCAAATTAAACAAAAAAATTAAATTCTTAATCAACTACACCCTGTTGTACGCCGACAACGACAATTCTGTCTGATGTGCTCACATAGGCGACCTTATGATGATAATGAGAGAGAGATAGAGAAAGTCGGTGTCCCCTCCTGTGGTTGGAGATTGGGCGTGCTGCCAGATTTAGTGTGTGAAGGGGGTGACGACTATCCTATGGTGGTGGAAGGTTGGGTCACCAGATCTGGTGGTGAAAGGTGAGGAGAAGAGGACTGCTTTAAGGAGAAATGAAGATGAATGGATGAAAGCATGTGGTTAACGTGAGAAGAAGATGGATGAAAGCCTGGTGGCTGAGAGAAATCTATCACATGACTTACTTAAGGTGTATGTTATAATCTCTGATGTGTTCCTTTTATTCTAATGGCTCCTATTCGTTCCTACCATTCTCACACAAAATACTCATTCTCATTTGATATGCCCTATATATATATGTACAACGATGAAATAATGATAATATACTACTATTGTATAATGATGATTAATGATGAGGAAATATTGCTATATGATAATGAGTAATAACAAGATATATCTTGTTTTTAAATGATGAGTTTAATGAGATAAATTCTATTATGGTGTAAATTATTAATGTTGTGTTAATGTGTATTATTTAGTGAGTCTTTCCTCATGCATCATATAATATTTAGGACAATGAAGAGTGTATCTTCAATAACACAACTCTGACATACAAATAATGACAAGTAGGAATGGTACCACAAGCATATAAGTAATAAGGATGAATGAATTACATCTTCTCATGTACATATATATGATTGGTGATGTTTTTTGTATTTAATCTCTGAGTCTATTTGTAAAACCATAAACCCATAAAGCGATAAATCACACAAATAATTCAATCATACAAAGGATTTATATGCTACTTCTTCTTTAAGTCCAAACATGCATAAATAATTTTTCAAAACATCGCAGTAGAATAATATCATAACATCTCATCAACAGCTAAATAAAATCTCCAAGTTGCCATGTCACATATATCATAATACATCACCAAAATATATCTGAAATCTCAAGATATTGAGTGATAAAATCTCATCAAGTCATAAAAACATAAACAACAGACAGACATCCTAATCAGAGCCCGACACACTAATACTCTAAAAGCAAAAGACGAGGTTGCTCTAAAGCTAGCCTCCAGCATACTAACAAGAAAATCAAAGCAGTTAATCCTGCACGCCGTCTACCCATTTATACGAATAAGGTAGGCGGTCAACCAAACGACCATTGGGGGTTAGATAACAATCAACAATTAAAATATAATCAAATGAAAGTAAATGACATAATTAATTCCAAATAATTAAATAATACCTCGTGAAGTTATCCACAACATCACTATTAAACATCAAGCATACAAACATAGTAATACAATAAGTACACTTTCACCTCTTCACATATTCACCATTTTCATCAAGCACATAATTCACCAAGTTCACCAATGAACATAAATCACCAAGGTTCACCAAGCACATAACCAACTCTGACACATTTAACCAATTATCAAATGTATGTTATGCGTCTAGACACGACTCTATATGCATGTGGTACCGGTCACCTTCACTTGATACAACCGTATCATAATCACCGTCGTTGAATACAAAGTATTTTAGTCACCGTCGTTGGATACAGAATATTCTAGTCACCGTCGAAGTATCATAATCGTCGTCGTTGGATATAAATATCCTACTTATGAATGCATGAACATATGACTCAATAATGCATACATTCATACAACAAGTCACCAATTATAAGATTACTAAAATATCCTTGATTAATAAGTGACTAAAATACCCCTTAATCTAAAAATGACTAAATACCCTTCTAGGCCAAAAATCCACTAATCTCAAATAAAATGCACACAAGGACAATTAATCACACATAAACACATATAATAAATAATAAAAATAATTCTAGCGATAAACGGGCTGTTACGCTATTCATTATGTTTTTGCAATCTTCTTATTTTGGATATATACTCACCCGATTGCGGATTGGACGCTTGTGCCCTTGTCTGGTACAAATATTCAAGACTATGATCTTTAGACGTTGTGCCCTTGGAGTATGACGAGGAGTGCTTCTTTTCATTAGGATTTCTATAACAATGGGGAATTGAGATTTAATTTACTTTCAAAACTTTAATGTAGAGATTATTGTTCTTGAAAATTAGTTGATTTGTTTAGCTGATATGATTAAACTTTAAAACTAATTATGTTGCACTATTTTTAATTGAATTGATGTGTATTTAATGAGGAGAATGTGTGACACCCTTGTATGATTAAATGTTATTTGTATTTTTAATTTATAAAAAAAAACTTTTGGGGTTAGGGTGTTACATAGTTGGTATCAGAGCAGGTCGGTCCAGTCAGACCAAGTTATAACCATTTTAATCCCCTTGTATGCGACAAGTATGTGAGTATTGTCGATAATCGTTTTTTATTTTAATAGATGATATCTTGGTGTACTCGATGTGTGATGAAGAGCGTGTAGAGCATTTACGAATTGTATTGCAGACCTTGCAAGAGAAGAAGTTGTCTGCTAAGATGTCGATATGTGAGTTTTGGTTGCAAGAAGTGAATTTTCTTGGACATGCGATATCTACTAGTAAGAATGAGCAAAGCGGGGGAGAAACAAGGTGTTTCACGTGTTGGAAAATGGGCCACCGTGCAGACGAGTGCAGGAGTAAAGATGTAATTTGTTACAACTGTGGAGAACCTGATCACATCAGTACTAAGTGCCAGAAAGCAAAGAAGGCGCAATCTGAAAGAAAGGTAGTTGCTATGAGAAATTACATAAGGGGATGTTTGTTTCATTGATGAGAAATGTTTTCCCAAGAATGGAGAACTGTAATCTTAATCCACGTATTTCTGAAGAAAAAAAGTGTCTGCTTGATATTTACCATTTATGAGATTATTTCTAAACTTTTTTTTATAAGCCAAGAGATAGGTGAGACGTCAAGGCGAGTCTGAAAGACACATACCCTCATCCTTTGCTGCCTACTCATAATATGTTACTAAAAAAGGAAAACTTAGATTGGGGGGGGGGGGGGACCAATACCCACAAAAAAGAAA
>Ga0315915_1006780_pt1 | contig 13910 bp, 10 predicted proteins | sample MpolbnodulesMG_FD_207738 | JGI IMG/M metagenome (GOLD analysis project Ga0315915, IMG submission 207738) | Medicago polymorpha root nodule microbial communities from Los Angeles, California, United States - branched nodules | ecosystem: Host-associated > Plants > Roots > Nodule | place: USA... | reverse complement strand
TCGTTCTTCAAGGATTCTAATAGCAATCAACCATGAGAATAGGCGTGATTGTTAGAGGAACACACTCACTGCACCTCGAGAGAGGCTTTGATACGCTAAAGAGAAACTTGTCTTTAGAAAGTAGGTCAAATATAAAGTCATGGTTTAAGGTTTGTTTGTGAAGGATTCGTCATTACGATGAACCAATAATTCCAAGGCGCTTTTTATTTTTATTGTTATTTTCTTTTAAAACAAAAATCCAAACTTTATAACTTCTAAAACTTTCATTCTAATCATTGTTAAAAGTTAATTAAATTCATAACTCCCTGTCGGAACGATACTCTATTTTTACTACTTCGGCAAAACCGTACACTTGCGGTTTTGCTCATCAGGGCACAAAAAAGAATATATTCCCGGTGGATTGAAAACCCAAAAGGGTGGTCCAAGCAAAAGTTAGGGATTTTAAAAAAAAAAGCAAAAAAAAACACAAACAAAAATCATGACTACTGAAGCGTGCCCATGAGAGAGCACTCTGGGTCGGTTTACAAATAGCGACTTCTGCCATATTCCTGATTAATGGGCTTTCTCCCCAAGAAGTGTCTACTTCACCATCAATTGATATACCATGTCGGGCTTTACCCCGACAACAGTTTAATTCTTCTCCAATAATATCATCTCCGATGAAGATTGTCGAGTGTTTGTTCTGTGATGTCGGTCCATTTCCCATCTTACCCGTCCAGTCTTGTCTCATCAAGTTATATACAGTCATACAATCATACAATTATACAATCGTAAAAGTCGTACATTCATACATTCAAACATTCATGTATTCATACGTTCATACATTCATACATTCTTACAATCATACAGTTATACAATTATACAACCGTATGAGTCATATATTTCATACAGTCATGTACTCACACATTCATGTATTCATACACTCATACATTCATTTGTACATTCACGCATACACATCATATACATAACATCATTCATACATGACTACATTAGTCACCCAGAGTCTTATTGGCCATATCTCTTTATTTCAGTCTTGACCCAAACAACAAGTGGCAGTTTCTTTATAGAAACAACTTGCAATTACCTTTCTTTTTATCAAAAGTGTCATCCGCCGGTATGTCGGATAACGAGGTGTCACTGATTCTTTATTTTCACAAAAGTGTCATCCCTCGGTATGTCGGATAACGAGATGTCCCTCAATTTCTATTTTCTCAAAAGTTTCATCCCCCGGTATGTCGGATAACGAGATGTCACTCAATTTCTATTTTCTCAAAAGTGTCATTCCCCGGTTTTTCGGATAACGGAATGTCAAAAGTGTCATCTTCCGGTATGTCGGATAACAAGATGTTCCTCAATTTCTATTCTCTCAAAATTGTCATCTCCCGGTATGTCGGATAACGAGATGTCAAAAGTGTCATCCCCCTGTATGTCGGATAACGAGGTGTCAATCATTCTTTATTTTCACAAAAGTGTCATCCCCCGGTATGTCGGATAACGAGATGTCACTCAATCTTTATTTTCACAAAAAATGTCATCTCCCGGTGTGTCGGATAACGAGATGTCAAAAGTGTCATCCCCCGATATGTCGGATAACGAGGTGTCACTTATTCTTTATTTTCACAAAAGTGTCATCCCCCGGTATGTTGGATAAAAAGATGTCACTCAATTTCTATTTTCTCAAAAGTATCATCCCCCAATATGTTGGATAATAAGATGTCACTCAATTTCTATTTTCTCAAAAGTGTCATCCCCGGTTCGTCGTATAACGAGATGCCACTCAATCTTTTTTTTCACAAGTGTCATTCCCCGGTTTGTCAGATAACGAAATGTCAAAAGTGTCATCCCTAGTGTGTCTGGTCAAGAATCATTTCCTTTATATTTTACCTTCATTAAGCTATCTCACATCGATAGTAGGTAATACATGTCTTGTCTTCATTAAGCTATTTCACATCAATAGTAGACAATGTCATTTCTTTCAGTTTACCTTTTTAAGCTATCTCAAATCGATAGTAAGTAATACATGTCTTGTCTTCATTAAGCTCTCTCACATCGATAGAAGACAATGTCATTTCTTTCAGTTTACCTTTATTAAGCTATCTCACATCAATAGTAAGTAATACATGTCTTGTCTTCATTAAGCTCTCTTACATTGATATTAGACAATGTCATTTCTTTCAGTTTACCTTTATTAAGCTATTTCACTTTGATAGCAAGTAATACATGTCTTGTCTTCATTAAGTTCTCTCACATCGATAGTAGACAATGTCATTTCTTTCAATTTACCTTTATTAAGCTATCTCACATCGATAGTAGGTAATACATGTCTTGTCTTCATTAAGCTCTCTCACATCGCCAGTAGACAATGTCTTTTCTTTCATATTTTACCTTTATTAAGTTATCTCACATCGATAGTAGGTAATGCTTGTCAGTTCTCTTCATACAACTATCAATGCGATATTAGATGACCCCTTTATCCCCTGTGAAACTTACATTATCCTCCACCAGAGTCGGATCCCTTTCTTTAACGAACTTGGGTATCATTTTGTTGTTTTTTCCCAGTCGGATTGTCTTTGTCGTCTTGCATTCATACTTGCATAACGAGCATTCATAGCATTTTATAGTCGAAAATGGTATTTTAAGGTCAAAAATGGTGTACTCCGTATTTAAGTCTCTTCGGACCGTCGAATCAAAGATTTCACCTTCAAGTCTCTGTAAGAAGAAACTTAAATAGGGGCATCTGTCATACCCCAATTTTTGACCTAATTTTTTTTTTGTATTCGTCTTTTTAAACCGGAATTTTTTCGTCGTTTCAGACGAAATTACGGTAGAGATGTATTTTAAAATACCTCATTTTGTGGTTCCGAAAGCGCGGTGTTTTTTAGGTTTTTATATTTATTTTTATTTTAATTGTTGTCATTTAGTTTTGATTTTTTTATTTTTATTATTTTAAATTCAAATTTTTAATTATTCTATTTTTTTTTTTGATTTTATTTATCTTTTTTATTTTAAAATGTCCATAGGATGCTATTCTGGGGCATTTTAGTCCTTTTTCAGTCTTTCAAATTTCTAGGTCTACCTCAACAGCTCAAAAACTGTCCAAATTGTGCCCTTTCATCAGTGTGAGGGGGAAGGGGAAATTTTTTTACAAAGTCTCAAATCCTAAAAATTCATTTTTCTCCATAATCTTTATACACCACAAAAATCCAGCAACATAACCAAACAACCCTCATAACAACAAGAACATCACTAATCTCACAAAACCAAACACTAACTCAATAACATCACCACAACCAAAACTCATACAACCACAACCAAAACAAAATCGGCCACCAAGAACACAACACAAAAAAAAAATGAAATCAAACCCAACCAAAAGGAAACCGAACCAAAAATAAGGGAAGAAGAGGTAGTTTTTTCTCGTCTTTTTTTAGATCTAGGAATTTTGGCTAGGTTTTAGATTTTTTTGAGGCCATAAATGAGAAGAGGAGGTAGAAAAGAGTAGGAAAAAAAATATTTTTGAAAAAAAATAAAAACAATTTTATCCGGCACGGTGGTGCCGCAACCTTGGGTGGCCGACAACCGCGCCGGAAAAATTTTCCGGTAGGGGGAGGGGCGTCCAGACTGCATGAGAAGAGGAAGATCTTCTAGAGCCCCTCTCTCTCTAGAATGAAGAAGAAGAGATAAGTTTTAAAAAGAAAATGCCTTTTTTTTCTCACAAAAAACAACTAAATAGTGCTTCTCTAGATCGAATCTGGAGCGTTAATCCATCAACGGCTCAGATTCAATCCGGAGAATAGCCTTAGCCCATTTTTCACTACTTTTTTACAACTGCACCCCCTGTTTTATTTCTGCACCCCCTCTACATCTCATTTTTTTAATTTTTCTCTTGCATTTTTATCTTCTTTTATTTTTCATTTTATTTATTTATTTATTGTCTTTATTCCTTTAGCATATTAAATAATATCTAACATCATCTCATGCATTTTTTTATTTATTTCTTTATTGTCTTTTTTTTCTTTAGCATATTTATTTATTTAGGGTTTAATATCATCTCATGCATTTTACCTTTATTTGTCATTTTATTCTTTTACTTGTCATTTTTATTTATTTATGCTTTAGAATGTATTTTAGGGATAAATGTAAATATAAATGAGAATATTGCATTGCATGCATGTTTATTTATTCCGCTTTTACGTATATATAAAAAAATGCAAAAAATAGTAGTTTAGTCTTTAGTCCAAGGAAAAAGGGATTTTCATTTTGATCCAACATCATTATGAAAACATATTTTGATCCATCAATTCACTCGTTTACTTTGAATATGCTGTCAAGCAAGATATAAGAATTAAGATGCAACAAGTGTGTTTGTTGAAAAAAAAGATGCAACAAGCGTGAAAAATATTGAATGTTTTAGAACACAAGTGTTGGATTGCACATTCAATTAGACGGTTGTGCCTTTTACGCGAAAAACCATTCGCACCACCTAGCACTACTCTGTCTTTTCTCTTCTGGGTTGTCGTCCTTTTGTTTCCATGAATGGATTGACCATGAGCTTACTGTGCATTGTAGAAAGCATATCCTCATTGCATTCAGATATTGTGAATGTTAGACCATCTCCAATGGATAGGTCTTAAACATTTAAGACCTAGTATCTATTAGGTATCGAGTTTTACTTTTCCCACCTTGCTGCCTTCTCGTACGCCCTGCAAAAATTCCAATAATACCCCTGGTTCGGATTTCGTTTTCCGAATCAGATTGTTAGTGTTTTCGAAAAATAAAATCTGGAAACATACGATATGAAATTTTGTGTCTTTCTTTGATATCAATTGTCTATGTTGACCGTTATACGACCCCCGCATAAGCTGCAATGCAATTGCAGGGGTCGTATGAGCGGTCAACAATGACCATGACACCATAAACACTCCTAAACGCTACCTAAAAAACTTAAAAAAATTGAAGAAAATGTAAGAAAGGAGGTGAAGAAGAATGAAGGAAAATGTTGAAGATCCAAGCCTTTTTATAGCCTTAAATAAGTCATATGTCTTAATTATAGTCAAATAAAACGTGTTCCACATTCAAAACCGTCAAAAAATGCATTCAAACTCCACTAACCGGCCTAACCTTAATTGAAACGTCACCGGCCAAAATGTTACTGAGGGTTTCCGGATTTTATAATTCGGAATGCATGAAGTTATTCAGGATTATAAAGTCTGAACTGCATTAGACCCTTTATTTGGATCGTTTTCGTTGCGAATGCCTTGAGAAAAAATAGAACAAAGGTACATAACATAAATAGAAGTAACATAAGACAATTAAACAGTTAAAAAAAAACCATAATAACAGAAATGATGAATCTTTTGGGAAGATGTTTTCAAGAGGATTTCTTTGAGTTAGATCTTGCTGTCTTACCAAATGACATATTGATCTGGCAGGCAGCAAGATTTAGCTCATAACAACCTCTTGATATTTTTGAGTTATCTATCTATCAAGGAGGCAGCAAGGAGTAGCTATATATTTTTGAAAGCATGTTGAGGATCTTCACCATGCTGCCACATAGAGAGCAATCTATTTGACACATAGAGAGCTATCTACTTTGCGGCAACATGACAAAGATCCTCAGCACAATGACAAAAAATTTCATGGTTTTCTATGGTGTGTTTGTGTGTTTTGCTGGTATTGAAGCTGAAAACCGGAGAACACTTATTTATAGAGGTCCTTGGATATTGTGGCCACATAAACTCTTGGTGCATGTGGTCCATACAAAAGGATCCTATGTTGAAGTATTCCAGATTTAGTAATCCGGAATACACCTACGCCCTATGTGAATCCAGATTTCATAATTTGGAATGCATATCTTTGGTTATTTTTTCGATTAAATGTACATCTTTGACATAAAGTAAAACATAATGAAAGTTTAAACAATATATATATATATATATATATATATATATATTATTGAAAACATAATGCAAATACTTAATTTAACAACACATAACTAACACACAATTAAAACAACATAAAACACGCGATTAATTAAAACATAGCAAATTATCACGGATCGTCTAAACTAACTTCTTCCTCTGGTCCCTCCAGCAAAGCCCTGATCTCTTCGTAGTTATTGTGCCGGTGCAAACTTTTCAGAATTTGTTCAGTAGATCTAACCAACGAAGTGTCCAACTCGATCAGTCCTCTAGTATTGTGCTGATCAAAGACAGAGAACATGGTTCTCACGTCATCATCGTTTGTGCGTTTCATCCGGCTGAAGCAAAGAGTTTCGGCTGAGTCGAACAATGGACATCGATATTCAACACCGACCACCCTCCTCGTGTGTCTGTGGTTGAGTTGACGGTTGATTTGATCCAGCTCATCCTTCAGCTCGGAGAGGGTGACATCGTTGCGAATTCTAAATAGATGGGGTGGTGTTCCGCCGTTGTAGTAGACCGCCGCTAGCTTGGTGTTCAGATCTAAGCAAGTGAATTCCATGATTTTTTTTAGGTGCAGTTTACTTGTAATGAAAATAAGGACCCCTATTTATAGAGTTATCTGGGTGTTCTGGACAACATAAACTCTTGGAGCAATGTGGGTCACACAAAAGAATCCAATGCTGAAGCTTTCCGGATTTCTAAATCCGAACTATCCATCACCCTAAACGAAGAGCAAAGTTTCCCGCCATGATCGTATTTTTCCGGAATATAAAATCCAGAATCTATGTGTAATCCAGATTATAGTTTCCGGACTGCACCAGAAGCTTTTGGCCGGTGGTCTGCACCACAAACAAAACGTTTTTCAAACGTTTTTGGACGGTGGTCAATGTAATGTTGGGTTAGTCTACAACTCCTCAACAAAATAATGAATTATTAGTTCTGTTCGCCATCCCATCTAATGAATCAGTAAGATTATGAAATTTAATATAATCTTAGGTATTCACAGGTTCCATCGTTCCCATCGCTTTTCGATTTATGGTTAGGTCTAAATTCTACAATGGAGCCTCTTTAATATTAATAAGATTTTATTTTCATAACATTTTCTTATTTATTGTATTCTTTTTTGTTGAATCAACCTTCTCAGTTTTATTGATTCGCAGACGTTTTTTGACTGTAATTATGGCTTTCCACACGTTTTTTTACACTCCCTCCCCTATAAATAGCCTTCATTTTCTCAAAAATAGTCCCACCTTCTTCTTTCTCCTCTTCTCCTCTTCTACAACGATGTGTTTCCATCGGTTGCCTTTCATAGAAAGAGGCCTCTTTGGAAATTCGTCAAGGGTCATATGATCGGTCAATAGAGAAGGGGTTAGTCTGGGTGTGAGGTTGGTCTGTCTGGGCGTAAGTTTGACCATCCATGAGGCCCTTGTGCCCCCTCTGTCTCCCCTCCAACAGTGAAGCTACTGGTATGTCCTATCAGCCGGAGCCACTGGTATAACTTACCCCCCCTTATAAATAGTTTTACGTTCTTACGTAACAAGATTAGAAATAGTTTTAGGTTCTTATGTAAAAAGTTTGTATTATTCATATATTAATAAAATGACTTCCTTTTACCTTTGTGTTCTTTTTTATTTCTATTTTATATTCCTATTTGCAGTTATTTTACGAATTTGAAAGATTAAAATGAAAAAATTCATGATCGTTCTTGATTTTAAAATCCAAACAAATCTGGAAAACATTAACAATGCATTTCGAAAAACTAAATCAGGACAAGGGGTAAAAGTGGAAAAAAAAATAGGGCGCGCGAGAAAAGGCATAAGGTGGGAAAAGTAAATCTCTTATGTATCCTGTTGGGGAGAAACTTTTTCGAGGTCTTATAAGATCTTAAGTGTGACCCACACTTTTTTAATATTAAAAAATTGAAATGCAAAAATATAAAATTATTGATAGTTGATCAATGGATCTCATTTAAGAAATATGTGTGAGATGTTGGGTTGGATGGATTGAGTGCTTATTAGATACTACTATTATTATTATAAGTGAGTTATGTGTACACGTGAGATTCATTTAAATACCAAAAAATGGTGTCTTTATTGTGGATGCTCTTATATCCAATCAATCCACCAATTTTTACTAAGATACGATATAAGATATAGGCCAAATACCTCTTTTGGTCTTTTTAGTTTGATAGAATTCTTAAGTTAGTCCTTAAGTTTCAAATGTTTCAAATAAGTCATTTTAGTTGATAAACTATTTCATTGTTACACATGTTGTCAGTCTCCGTTTAACTGATGCTGATATAGCCATTGCTGGCTTAGATTTAAACGATGCGTTTAGAAGGCTCCAGGTAGTCAAAACACTGCGTATAATGGTCGCATATGATCATTTATATGGCTAGAAAGACAGCCATTGACAACATGAAGGCGTTTAAGGACCAATTAAAATTGGAAATTCTGTCAAACTAAAAGAATCAAAATTGTATTTGGCCTAAGATATGACCATAGTTGTCTCTCATCATCTTAATAATATCACTAATCAAATCTTCTCTATCGTATCATCATACTACCGTATCTCTAACAAATCCTCCAACACTTCCCATTCAATAACAGTTTTCCACAATTTACAATAATTTTCCATTCAACCCTACAGATTAGAGAACAAAAAATGGACCTTTCAAAGGGTAAACGTCCTTAAAAAAAGGTACACGATGCGGGTTATATATCTTCAAAAGGACAAGTCCACAAATGTGGCAATATATCTTAATCAAGCAAGCATACGTTTAAGGTCCACAATTGGAACTGATTTTATAAAACATCAATTAAGTTGGGAACATAACTTTAGAGAACAAAAAATTGACAATAGTCTGAATTGGGGGACCAATACAAAGGTTTAGGCTAATAAATATAGAAAAAGAAAGATGGAACAGACCAAGGGAGCAGTTTTGTTAGGGCACCGGAAAAATTATACACGAAAACAGACATAGATTTAAGAAAAGAGGAGGTGCAATGTTAACAGCATGTTAGGTTCATTAATGATCGCACCCAACATCAAAAGATTAGGGGGCCGATTTAATTTATTAATCATCATGTTAGAATTGTTCTAGGGTATCGCAAGAGCATTTCTTTGAGATGGTAGGGAATCTCTTTCAACTTAATTAGAGGTCCTCAGTTCGAATCGAACCATAAAAATGCAACAACATTAAGTATCTTGATTGATAGTTTTATCATCCGCATAGGACATATCCGGTTTGAGGGAGTATTCTCTACAGTTCAGTGCAGAGAATATCTGGTTCACAAAAAAATAAATTGTATGAGGTAGTTCTGTTGTGCATAGAAATGTCTCATGACAAAATGCTATCCTCCCATCCATGGTAGTCCCTAACAAATTGGAGGTCCTGCTAATATTAAAAGTGGATTCTTAATATAAAAAAAATGTGATAATTTTTGTTAGAGCCCGTGGTAATTTGAACAATTAACAATAAACGTTATTTTGATTTCAATTTGTTTTGTTGGTAGATGTGTGTGGATGAGCCTAACTTGTTTATTTTCTCTTCTTTTTTTTCTTATCAAATAATAACCAATCGGTTTAGACCTACATATCATTTTAAAAAAAGAAAACTTTACCTACGCCCCAACAATCTTACTCGTATCCCTACAAATATTTGAGGGCCCACATAAATTACAGACCGAGCTTCATAGAGTTCCTTACACTTACCTAAGGACGGGTCTGCTCCCATCTAAAATAAAAATTTGAAAAAGACAATCAATATGAACGCGAAATGTAACCCATTAATTGATGTGAATGCACGTCTGTCCAATGACATATTAACCATCGGGTGTGCCTCTAAAAGACTGTCGAATTGTAACCCATTAACTAGTAACTTTATTTTTTTCAGTTACCCTATTATAACAAGAGGGGTTATCCTCATCTATCCAAACTTTTGGCATACATAATAATAAAAAATCAAACACCTGATCACTTGCTTAAAGGAGTAGTTCTTGTATTCATTTATTTTTATCTGATTGTACTTTTGTAGAGATTTCTCATATATATTTGTCATTAAAAAAAAAGAAAAAACTCTATTTCTCTTCCTAATTTCTTCTCTCAACCAAACAAAGGGAAAAGGCTTAAACTGTTCGTTGTAGTGGACAAAAGGCTTATATATTATAAAAATATTAATAACAAAAGAATACAAATATAGACCTATTTGATTTTTAGCGAAATAAAAAAATAAGAATACTTTAAAATCTTAAAATTTGTGAAATAAAAAAATAGATTTATGTATATTTTTGTTCCTTATTAAATATTTTGACAGTCATTTGATCTTTTAGCTGATTTTTATTTTCTTATTAGTCAAATATATATGGTGTCTTAAACTAATTTTAAAAAAATTATTCTAATTTTTATTTGATCTTTATATTTTTTTTATGAAAACATTTGTCTACGTCTGCCACATTGAATTTATGTTGATTTTTTTTTTTTTTTAAGAATGTGAATTTTTTTTTTTTAAATTGTGGTCCATTACAATAAAGGGAACTAACTTTCTAATAAAATTTTCAATTTAAAAAAATATATATATATATGAACTAACTTTCTAAGAGTATAAATAAGGTAACTGGTGTGCTATTACAAAATCAAAACCCTTTGCATAATTCTGATTAGCATTTTTTCCATAGTGTGTTATGATGCAAGACTTCCTAAAGGGAAAGACTATTTTAGTGACCGGTGCAACTGGTTTCTTAGCAAAAGGTACTACATGACAAAGTTTGTAATATATTGATCAAGTATTCAAAAAAATCACTATATATTGTTATCTTTGAATTTATCTTTTTGTGCAGTTTTTATTGAAAAGATACTAAGGATCCAACCAGAGATCCAAAAACTGTATCTACTTGTAAGAGCTTCAAGCACTGATTTGGCTGAACATCGCTTGCAAAAAGAGGTGCATCATCCATCTTCATCCATTTATATTAAGATTGTGAATGTTTGACTCATAAAAGAGTGTTAACACTTAAGAGTATACACTTTATATTTTTTATCAAACAACATTATTATTAATTTTTATTATAGATATGTTAGCAATATTGGTTTCTTAAGATCAAACTCTGAACCTCCTCCTTCTTATTTCATCAACCGAACTATCTACACGAAAGAACGTTAACTCTTAGTCCTTATATTCATTTTTTACGTTTTGTTTTTTTAATTTTTTTTTAGTTACATTTGTTTTCAAACATACATTTAAAACAACAAATAAAAATACTCTTTTTGCTGGTTTTTTTGGCACAGCTTGTGCTAAAATTTCCAGATTTTCAGTAATATATTTCAGTTTAGCTTTTTAAAAAAACAATAAAAAAATAAATGGATGTAGCATGTTTTTTTGACTTAAATTTCTTGAATTGTATAGGTTTTTGAAGTTGATTTATTTCGCGTACTACGGGACGAGTGGGGTGAAAATTTTAGTTATTTCATAGCAAAGAAGGTTGTGGCAATTGCAGGAGATGTTGCTATTGAAAATTTGGGAATAAAAGATGAAAGGCTTAAAAATGAAATATTTGAAGAGATAGACGTTCTTGTCCATTTTGCTGCATCTACCAAATTCGATGAAAGGTGAAATCTAATCTAATTTTTATAAAAAGACCAAAATAAAATAAAAGCTAAATTTTTTGTCGAGTATATTTAATAATATTTGACATATAATAATTCATTTCTTTTATAGATTTGACATATTGATGGGTGTTAATACAAAAGGTGCTTTGCATGCATTGAACATTGCAATGAATTGTAATAGAATGAAGGCTTTTGTGTACATATCAACAGGTAAACATTTAACCAAAATTCCAGAAAGCTCAAATCTACTGCATGAAAAATTTTATTAATTTTTTTCGATGAATCAAGAGATAGGTAAAGCATTAAGGTGCAAATGGAACATTTCAATTAGGTTGCCACCTTTCAGAAACCCCGATCCCATGTTGCATACACAAATTTCCCTGAAGAAAAAAAAAATGTTGCATACACAAATATTATTAAAAAAGAGGAAAATTAATACAAGAGGGGGTCCAACCAAACCCTCAAATAAACCAAAAAAGGGAAAACAAAGAACAATTGCAACCTAAGGAAACCGAAAATTAGGCAAACAAAAACAGGTCCCAAAGACAAAAAAATGAATATCCAAGTAACAATACAAATGTGGGGGGATGTCAAAAATCTTCATCAGAGGCATGACAACCCAATTGTCTAGTCAAATACCAACTTTCTCACCATTGCCAATTAACCATAATATCAGAGTTCAAATTAGGAATAGTGTTACCGTAATGAAGAAATCTTACACATATTGAATCACATCAACCGCAACAATATCCCAGTAAGTTTGAAAAAAAAAATGTCCCCAAAAAGCATCGGGACATGGTGCTCCATCTCCATTTAAATCAAATACCACTCCCTTGATCTCTTCTGTAAGTGGAAGAGACGTTAACTTAACATTATCAGCCTCAATCACCAAAGAGGGAATTCTTTGAAGTATATATTAGAGAAGTATAAAAATTGTCCAGTCAGCATAGTTCGGTTCGTAGCTGTAAGGACAATATTATACAGAGACCAGAGTTTGAACCCCAGACTTTCCACTTCTCTATATTTAAAATGTGTAAACTCCACCCACTAGAATATTTGACAAAAATAAAAAGAGAAGTATACAAATTGGAGATTCAGTTTCATTTTTTAAGTCTTCAATTAATTTTTTTTTTATGATTAAACTTTTTATAATAATTAATTATAACATAAACATTGCAACTTCTTTTGGATGTAGCATATGTGCACGGAGATGTGAAGGATGGACATTCAATTATACAAGAGAAACCATTTGAGATGGGTCAATCCCTAAATGGGACCTCAAAATTAGACATACTCACAGAAATAAATTTGTTGGAGAGAAAATTAGCTGAACTTCAGGCAATGAATGTGGAAGAAAATACAACAAAATATGCAATGAAAGATTATGGAATGGAAAGGTTCATCAAATTCTTATTGAGTTATTTTTTATTTTTTTTTGGTCAGGTAGTCTAGTGGCCAGAATTCACTTTATAAGGTGAATAAGTGGGGTGTCCGGGGTTCGAACCCCGACCCCTACATATAATGCATTTCTTTTTATTCTATAGGATGTATCTAATATATTATTTTTTGTGATCCGATTTAAACTAAATAAAATGCATAATCAGAGCAAAGTTGTATGGTTGGCAAAATACATATTCATTCACCAAAGCAATGGCAGAGATGCTTTTAGTGCATCATAAAGATCGTGTACCATTGGTCATTATACGTCCCACTATGGTAACTAGCACAAGCAAGGATCCCTTTCCTGGTTGGGTTGAAGGTTTAAGGTATCTATCTTATTCACACCACTCATAAATTATACAGTGAATATTATTTACTAATAACAATTAATTGTAAACTTTTTTTTAAAGGCACTCTTCTGGATTCCAATGTCATTCATAATATAAACAATTTTGCATATTAAGCCTAGACATACTCCACCGCCACGAATTAACAACAATCTCTAAGAAGAGGTCATCCACATGTTTCGTCTCATTGCGGAAAATTTTGAATGCCAAAATAATCGATAGTCCTTTGGGAATCCTCTTGTTTCTCCCTTCAATACTCCAACAAGCCCCGTGCACATACAAATTTGGAGGAGTAATAAATGAGAAATTAAGCCATCTCATTACCCTAGCCCACACCATATTCGAAACAATACAATGTAAAAAAAGGTGGTTAGCCGATTCTTCCACTATCCCACACAACACACATGTAGAGGACACCTCCGGAGATAAACAATTACGCCTCTCAAGATTTTTTCTAGTAAGGATCCTATCTAAAAGAAGTTTCCAAGATAATGCAACCACTTTCAAAGGAGCTTTACTTTTCCAAATATTCTCAAAAACTCTCAATTCTTCCATACTCCACTCTACCTCACCCACCAACATCCTCTTCAAC
>Ga0315915_1006778_pt1 | contig 13910 bp, 4 predicted proteins | sample MpolbnodulesMG_FD_207738 | JGI IMG/M metagenome (GOLD analysis project Ga0315915, IMG submission 207738) | Medicago polymorpha root nodule microbial communities from Los Angeles, California, United States - branched nodules | ecosystem: Host-associated > Plants > Roots > Nodule | place: USA... | reverse complement strand
AAAAAAAAAAAAGTGGAGTATAAAACAATGGAAGGTTAGTGAATGACTGGTTTCTGTTGGGGCGGACGTACTTCAGTCACAATACTGCTTCTCTTTTTGTCTTGCGTCATTTATCCATTTTTTTGTTTTTCATTTTTAAGTTATTGTGTATTATTTATTTATTTTTACCATGATAAAGAGTTAACGTGTACACCTTCAATTTATATATGGTTCTAGTAATTTTATATGGATTAAAAAATATAATTGATGTTATATAGAAAATAATAATTATGTGTTGTTTTTCAAAAATATCATTTATTAATGGTATGGATAACATAAATTAAAAAAATTAGAAAAAGATAAAGTGATAAATAATAAGGGATATAGTTTTCTGATATTGGTGATATATAATTTAAAACAAACAAATTTTGCTAAAATGACATATAATTTAGAATTGAACGAGTATAATTTATTACAAATTTTGCAATGACTAAATCACTAGAAACACTTCTACACATAAAGATTGGTCGTTTCCTCCCTCTAAAAATTAACTTAGACCAATTTATCGTTGATTTTTGTGTAATCTATCTAATAACAATCATAAAAATTAACTACCTGCATAATTTGTAAGTGAAACAAAAATTAATCTGTAGTACCCTTTCTAAGTTTACTGATGTGATTAAATTATCAACAATTCTTTAAATTTAACCTTTCTTGCTTTCTACTTTATGATTCTCTTTTTAGATTAATAAAGTTAAAGATAATTTAAAAGCTACAGGATTGATTTTGAGTTTTACATATTTGATTAATTTTATAGTATAACTAATTTAGTATATGTTTGGTTCCACTTTTATAAAGATCAAAAGTGATTTTAGGGGTGTAGTATTAATTTTGACATGTTTGATTATTGATGTATAGAATCAATTCTGTCTATAAAAGTAATTCTACTCGAAACTAAGATTAATAACTTCTTGTTTTATAATTGATTTTCACACACAAATTTATAGTTGCAATTCATTTTTACATAAATGTATCCAAATACAAATCATTTTTAATCAAAATGACTTTTAACCAAAATCAATTCTACCGAATCAATTCTATGAAAATCAATTATGCCCACGGCAGTACGGCACAACCAAACATACGCTTTAGACTTTAAACTTGATTGTATTTGAAGTTAGTATTTGTAGTTTTGATTCTATAATTGATTTTTACATTCAAATTTATTATTCAACACACTTTTATATAATTGTATCTAAATGCAAACCATTTTATCTAACTCATTTTTAAATACAACCAATTTTACAAAATCAATTTAATGAAAATCAATTTTTGTGACCACCAAACCAAATATAAAGTTAAACATGTTATTTTTTAGCTGCTTATTTTATGTCTCTAATCATAAATTTTAATAAATAAAATACCATCTCTAAATATAACATATTATTAAATTGTTAAATTGCTAGATAGTACATTTATTAAATGATTAAGATATATTATTTTATTAATACTTTTATTTTTGTTGAAATATGATATACCACCGAGACTAGATTGCTAGATTAATTCTCATCCGTTATAAATTACAAATTCCATCACTGCATGTCGATGTCAGCGTTACAAAATCTTTTTACATTTTAGCTATGTTTATTTTATTTTTTCAATATATTTTTCCCATTTTACGAAACAAATATATTTTTTAGTGAAAAAACTAACTATTAAATATTACAATCTCCCCTAAAAAAAATATAACCTTGATCTAATTTATTAACAAGAAAAAATATTAAAAATATTTTCTTTTTTGAAATGAACAATGCTATAATGTATGTAAGTGATACGATGAGTTATAAGTTTTTTTTGAAAAAGCTAAAATGAAATGTATTCAAAACGCAAAAAATCCTAGCTAGCACAAGGAATGCTAGGCTAGGAGACTTAAATAGCAACATACAAAGAAAAAGTGTGTCCTATATATGCGGAACACTCAAACAAACACTCATACATCAAATATAAACTTTTACAAACAAACTAAAAACACCCGCTACTGAAGGCTCCTGAAACCAATAAAAACTAACACCAAAAACAAAAAGTTGTGTCCAAAAACCAAAGTTTAAATGTCCGCGCAGTAGCAGAAACAAATCTTGTGTCAACCGTTGCAAAATCCCTACAAAATAACAATTAAAACCTACCAAAAACCTGTGAAACTGCACCTTGCCTCTCACCAAAAACTAGCACCACCACCACCACACAAATCACCATTGATCCTCACCAAAAACCAGCACCAGCCACCACGAACATCACCACCAAAAACCAACATCAGCCACCACGAGCATCACCACAAAAAACCATCTCGAGCATCACTACAAAAGACCTGGGTTTTTGAGACCAAACCATCAAACAGACCCTACCAAAATGAAACAAACCCTTACGGGTTTTTGAGACCAATCCACAACAAAAAGGCGACAGATTCGTAACCACCAATCTCTGATTAAAAAAAACAAAAACACTAACAACCGGAACTCACAAACAAACAGTCGGCCAACATTAAAGCCTGACGGAACCTGAGTATACCGGCGACACAACAGCCCACAAGGAAGAAACATCAAACTAACAACAGAAAACGACCACCAAAACAGAAGGTGACGCGGCCTATGAGAATCGAAAAGACAAAACAGAGACACACCGACAAAACCGAAACGAACCTATGAGAATTGGATCTGGTTGTCGGGGAAACCACGACGACGAGCAGATCAGAACAATAAGACGGCGAACAAAGACCTAAACAACAAACGACAATAAAGAAACGACAACAAAAACAAAACGAGGGCGCCGAATGAAGGGGAAGCGGTGGTGGTGCGGAGAACAATTCTCAACGCACCACCATGTGTTGGGTCTACATCATGGTGGTTGATTTGGAAAAGGGGGAGGTGAGGCGACGGTTGTTTGGAGTTAAGCTAGAGAGAGGGCGACGGTGATTATTTTGTTACCCTGGTCTATTTCCTCTCATCATCTCTAAACTTTCTAACTGACCCTACGGTGAGTTATAAGTTATACAACTTATAACTCAAAATAAAATATTTCATTGTCAAAAGAAAAGTGGCATTTCATATTTGAGATGATATAATTGAAGGCATGTGTAATTTTTCTTCTTTGAGGAAAGGCTTGTGTAATTTTTATAGATTTTTCTGTTATGTCTAAACATGTACATGTTAAGAAGTTTAAAATAATTTTTCTCCTTAAAAAAATAAGAAATTTGTATTGAAATTTGTACATTTAATATTAAATATAAAAATTTTGAATAAATAATTTTTTTTTTTGACAAAGAATAAATAATTGTTATTTTTCAAAAAAAATTATTATTATTAATTGTTTTAACATGCGCAAGGTTGCACATGTTAGATAAACCCAATTTTTATTTACCATACCAATGCATATGATATGAATAAAAGTATTAATCACATTACTTAAAAAAAATCTCAAATCACATCATCACATATAATATCTTACATTGTTACTCACACCGTTGGTGATGTATGATGGTCATTAGTGTAACTTTTCTTATGGCCATTAGTGTAACTTTTTTTAAGGGTCATTATTGTAACTTACAAAAAGGTTTTTTTTGGATATCATGAATAAATTTATACATTTTGAAGGAAGGAAATATACAACTTATTAATAAATAATTGTTGTTTTTTAATAACAAATTATTACTTGTAGTTCTTTTAACATGTACAATATGTAATATTGCACATATTAACAATTCACAAAAACAAATACAGTTTGAGATTTATTTTTTGACAGGAGAGTGTGGGTTCTTGGTTTCTAGGCAAGAAGGCTTGTTAATCCGACGTTGGGTCGAAATAAAGTTTGATAGAAAAAATATTCCCTTTAAAAATTATTTTACGAGAGCTCATTAACCGCATACATGATATTACTTTGTTAACCTAAACTGGAATTTGAACAAGTTTCTATAAGAGTGAATTGAAGAATCAATTTAAAAATCAATAGATATAATCGATTGATTTAAGTTGTAAGAGACGCATCTTTTAAGTATGTGGTTAGATATTCGATCTTTGATTGTGGAAAAATTATGATTGAAAGAGGAAAACGTACATTGTATGTCTCATAGATTTTCCAACAAACACCATTAACATTCATACTTTATATTTGAATTATTGTAGAGTTAAAATAATTCAACTCAAAAATATTAATAAACTTGTGAAAATCAATACAATGACTCAAAATTAATTTTGCTTCACCGAATAGTAAAATCAAATTATAACAGATTTTATTTTAGTTTCCTTCGAAAATAAGATTTATTTTAGTTAATAGTACTTTTTTTTAAGGGATTATTTTAGTTGATACTATTATTCCTGTAGTAGCATAATCACTATTATTAGCGCAAAAAAAAAAAAAAAAGGCAAGAATATTATTGAATTTCGATGTTTGTTTTTATGTGTTATCCTGTCAAAAAAATGAAGATAATCTTCTCCCAGTAAAACGTGCTATGAAATGAATAGACATGGATATGGTTGCTGGTAGAAGAAATCATAGAACTGGAAAGAAAGATGAACAGAAACTACTATAATGATTACGTTGAGGATATTGCATTTAATGCAAAGATTTGCCTAAGATAGAAACATGCAGTTAAAAGTTAAATTCATGCTCTGACACCTGAACCGAATGTTTCCCTCTTTAATCCTGAGCCACTTGTACCGCTTCATTCTTTTGTCCAAGTTTTTATACACCGTCACGCTTCCTCTAATTATCTTCCCTTTTTTTCACTCAGACAAGGACTCCATGAACTAAGCCTAGTATGGCATTTTTCACTAAAATATTATTCAGATTAATGTAAATATTTTTTTTTTTTAAGGAATGTAAATATTTCTCTATGCATATCGTTGGTTACATTGTTTCTTCATTTTAGTACTATCTGATGTAAGTTTTTTGTCCTTAGGTCTACATTGAGCACCACGCACGATCCAAACAAACATCTCTAAATATGTAGCATATAGTTTAGTGGCAAGAGGTTTACAATGCATATTCAAAAACTCAATTCCCATCTTATCTTAATTTGTATAAAAAGTAGGGATATTTGAACAACCATTTGAGACAATTTTAGTGATAACTTTCATTTTTTATCTTTTTATTGATAAAAAATAATAGAGAGAAAAAAATGAAGAGAGAAAATAAGAGCATAATATAAGTATAAGAAATAAGATTGTCAAAAAGTTGTCACAAAGTGGTCAGATATCATTTCACAATAAATTGCATTTAAGTAAATATATGCTAAGTACAATTTTTTTTTATATGCAATGTACTTAGTATTACACATTTTCCAAGTTATATACTCTCTCAGTTGTTTATTAGATTACCTGGTTGACAATATACACTTTAGACGTGACATATTTCGAACGTATTTTCATACTAGTATACAATAATAAATAATATTATATAAAATGTTGGATTTGCTTTGATGAATATTTTCAAAATATTAAATTTTCATAATTTTTTTAAATAGATAATTAAAGATAAAAAGTATGCATTGATATGTGTGTCATAGTCAACTATTTCATCTAACAAGGAACGAAGAGAGTATCTTTTGAGTTATTTGTCAACACATTGGATATAATATCATATACATAACTTTTATTTAATTTGAGACAATTCTATTAGTCTAGCTGTTAAAAAAGAATATCAATATTTTTCATTTGATAAAATATCAATATTTAATATATCATGTGATTTCTTCTGTTCAAATAAAGCATACACATTTTTCAAAGAAATAATTTATAAAGAGTGAATCTCTTACTCAAACCGATCAAAAGTATACATATTAGTTTTAGTTGGATTTACACGATTTTAGAATAAAACTTAAACCAAATCGATAAACAACGTGTTGGTTTGGATCAGCTTGATCGGGTATAATAAAAAATAAAGGAAAATACTAGAGATTGTCGTTGAGGCAATGCTATAAGTGTTAAAGATATAAATATACCATTGGTCTCATGTAAACAAAAAAACCCAAAGAAAACAAACTCTTCTTAGAAAGTGGGTGGGATTTAGCATAGAAAATGGGAGTTGTTTTCCACCATGAAAAAATAAATTTTAACTATTTGATCAAATAAGGAACACGCTCTTATCATATTCCCTCAACACTAGATCATTTTCTACACTATCTTTCATCCTCTCTCTTTCATGTCCCCACTCACCAAAACACACTGTCTTCTCCAACCTTATTAAAACATTTACAGTCATATATCTGTAGAAACATAAATGGCTGAAGAAGGTTAGTAATCTCATCAAAGTTTTGAAACTAGAAATTGAGAAGAAAAGAATTTTTTTTTTGAAATAACCCAACCGTTGTTATGCCGTAAATCGTAGCTTGGCCATGTTTGCGGTCGTTCACCAAGTCGCCGTCGTGCATCGAGTCGCCGGTACTAAGTCCAATCTACCTGTATGCAGGTGGGGTTTATTAATCCTTGCTTCCAACAAAAGAAGTGTTTTTTGATTCCATAATTACATTTAATATCCCAGCCATTAAGTTAATCAAACAGTGAGATATTTGCGATAGGCATTGCGGTAGAGAACGATGCTGCCGATCCGAATCCAAAATTCACCCATTTTCAATTTTTGCATTTTTTTTTGTTGAGATTTTTTGTTCATGATTCATAATTTTTTGACGAAATTCATGATTCATAATTGGTATGTGGAAGTTGCGTTCTTAATGGAAAAGAAAATATTGTAAGCCATTATGTTTTTTTCTCTCAGAATTAACTTTTGATTTGTGTTGTCGTAGACTTGCAGTGTCTACAACTTCGTTAGATTTGGAAATTCATTAGATTTGGATAATAAATAAATTTAATTACTGTTTGCAATTCAAGAAGAATTGAAGAGTGTTGATGAGAGCTTGGACAGAAACAGTCACCTTATGCTGATGGTGGAGGTGGTGTTGAGAGAGTAGGATTAAAATGTGTTTCTCATTTGATCAAATGGTTAAAATTTACTTTCCTGGTGGGAAACAACTTCCAAATTTACTTTCCTATGATAGGAAACAACTTCTCTTTCTCATGCTAAACCGCACCCCTTTTTAGTACCTAAGATTACATATTTTCTACTTCTACATATTTCCCACCATCTGTAGTACCTAAAGTACCAAAAATTACATCTTTTTAACATATTTCTAAATTATACTTGCTCAGTCTGCTATCTTTGAAGGTTAAGGCTAATCCATATGTGCCTCTGATTCACTTTTGTATTGATAGTTGTAGTTCAATTCGAACCCATGGCAAGGATCTGAGCCACTATAGAACATTTTAGTAAAAATTCAATTTGGAAGTTTCACCTCTCTAAATATATATAAATCCAAACAAAACAAAATTAATTATCAATAGGTTCTCCAATAAAGTTTACGAAAACGGGTTATAGTTTATATGAAAACAATTTAACTTCATTTTATCTTTTCTTAGAGAAATAGCTTATACATAATCGCTTATTAGGATAAGCTCTTATGTTATAAATTGCAAATTAAGTTGTTTATCCAAACATAGCCTTAAGTTAGAAACCAGTTCTTGAAACAAAATCAATTGTACTCTAGAACATCAAAAATGTCAAAATCAATTTTACTTCATATAATTATGAACACAAACATACACTTAATATTTTTCTTACCTCTATACGTGCAATGGATTCCAAAATTCCATGCAAGTATTCAACATCATTTTCTGGACGTGGAAGTAGCCTGCCCAGAAAATCAAATTCCATTAGTCATTATGCAAAATAAAGAGTCTTGGTTGGTGCTCACACATGCAAACGAGTTTGCTTTGATTGTGTTATGGTGGCATGACACAGATAACAGAACCAAATTTGGCTTTGTCCCTGAACATAAATGAACCAACATTAAATCTGATTCTTTATATGGAACTTCAACGTCATTTCTTCTTCCAAAAATTGGGTCAGTCATCATCCCTAAGTACTAAATGCAAGGAAATGTCAAATAGTCCTTTTGGGACATTTTTTATTTCCTTTTCTTTCTAAAAGGCCATATTGGGACACTTGTCAAGGATTAAATATAGAAAGTAATAAATACTCCTGTCCTTTTTTAAAGCTCCTAATAGATACTCCAATGTAAGGATTGCCAAATGAGAAGTACTCCAATGTTTTTAAAGCTCCTAATAAATACTGTCCTTTTTTTTTGTTGAAGATTTCATGGTATTTCTTAATTACCTAACGGTGCCTTCTCAAGAAACAGTGAACAACCTAACATTCTAATGCCAATCAAGTCAAGTGTTCTACTGAAATTAAATGCAATCCGACTACTTATGCAATATGCAGTGCCTCATCAAGAACAAACTAGTATATACGGAACATGTGTATATTGTTAGTGCAACAATGGTGTTTTTCTCTATAGAACCAGGTGGATAAGTCTATAGAACAAGGTGGATAAACGGTTAAAACTGGAAAAAAAACAGTTATAACCTTCTAGAGTTTGGATCAGAGAGAAGAAGAGAGAATTATTGCTTGCCATATGAATTTCATTAAGTTGTGCATAAATGAATTCATATATACAACTTATAACGAGATCCCAATCTTGAAAGACATGATCAACAAATTGAAGTAAAAGTTTTATGAAACAAAACTTCAATTAGGACACACAAATGCAACAATAAAATAGAAATGATATGTAATGATTTAGGTCTAGTATGCAAACCATACTTGAAGCTGTGCTACAACAACAACGCGTATCTTATCGGAAAGAAACAAATTCCATTTCTTATTTGCATTTGTCTCAAGGAATTTCCAAGCTACCTTCGACTTGGTGAAATTAACAAAAGCATACTCTTTGATAAAGCAAGTTCCGTAAATTAACCATTATCACAAATTCACAATCGTATGAAAACAATACACAGAAAAAGTGATAGAGAAGGAATTTGACAAACGAACCTGAAATCAATTGGAGGATAAACAAAATTGAAAGAGAAAGTAATTTCTTCTTCATCCTCTATATCTTTAGAGTCTATTTGGATGGAGGAATGTTTTGAGATAAGGTAATCTTTTCAGGGAATTCAAATATTTTAGATAAATTCTATTGTTTGGATGATAATTTAAAAAATGTTAAAAATATGTAAATTTACGAAGTATCCTGTTCAAGTTAAAATTTAGAGACATAGAGGATGAATTGGACCGGTCGGGCGATTGAATCGGTTCGAACTACATAATGAATAAGTTATGTTGTCAAATCAGGTAAAACCGATCAGACTCAATAAAAACCGATAACCCATAGATTTTTGCAAACCAGCCGAGTCGGTGCATCTTTGAGACTTTGACAGCGCTTCTAAGTATTTTAAAAAAAGAATCTTAAAATTGGCATGAACAAGACTTTGATCGTGTTCTTTTCTACCTTTTATATTTGAAATCCTTCCACCACGACAACACAACAACTATGTTCTTGCTTGCTCACATGATTCAAGTTTTTAATTTAAGTCTTTTATTTAAAAAAAATTAACTTAACTCTTTTTTTAAATTAAAATATATTGTTAATGTTTCTAATTTATTATATTTATAATTAAAATACATACTTTTTAATATTATTGTTTCTCTCTAAATATATTTATTAAAATTAGAATAAACTTTTAATATTTATTTAAATATGGTATGAATTTGTGTAGGTATGAAATGCACATATAGTGGTTAACTTTGATGATTTTGATGTTTGGTAGGTTTTATGATTTTTATTTTTTGAGACCGAGTGATCTAGTTTAATTTGATCCGACTCAATTTAATACAAGTACACATTTTTTATAAAAATCGGGTTACACATCTGACTCCGAGGTATCCAGTTTAATCCGGCTCAACCATGCGGTTCAACTAGTAACTCAGTGGTTGAACGAACGAGAAAAAGCGAAGGAAAAAATTAAAAATTCATTACGGCCAATCCAAACTATGGTAATGAATAAAAAAAAACAATCAAACTTGTTGCACCTGTACCGACCTACCATGTGTAAGAAAAAAAAGCTCATTGTCGCAAATTGAAATTGCGGTAATGAGGAAAACAACAAAAAAAAGGTCTGAAATCGGGAAAAAAATTCAACCAATGACCTAGTGACCTTATCAAGTCGATGACCGGTCCATTTTTATTACTATGTGCAATAGTTCTTTGAAAAATTCACTAGCATCTCTTGATTGTAGTGACAAGTTGATTGATGGATTTGGGACGGTGTGTGAGGGTGTGCACGTTCGCACCCCGAGTTAGGTTACACTTGTGTGACATTGGGACTTTGTCTCTATCTCTCTTTTAATCAATCATTCTCTCTCATGAAAAATAATTTATTTTAATCATTCATCTATATTTTTCTCTCGTCAAAATACACTAAAGTCATCAATGTCTTCAAAACTCGATGTCATCCAAGTATTTTCCCCTTGGGTTCTAAAATTTTCTTTCAATAATCATATTAAGTAATTTGCACACCGCAAATGTTATTTGGACAACGCAAAGTTGTTAGACAATCATATATTATACTTTCCCATCTATCTTTCTTTTTTTAATAATATTTTTGTACATCTTGATTTACGTGTCATGCTTAAATTTTCATAAGACATATACGGTGTGTATGCGACAACCATTTTTTGTTGTTAATATATCACATCTCTTTACACACCTACACCTAGACATTTTAATCTTGCACCTGATTCCAGACTCTCTCACATCACATCAAAGGTATGCTATGATGTTGACCTGCACACTCTAGTTTTAAAGACTAATGTGTAGGCTTTTCTGTAGAATTGGGCCTTGTTAACAAATGTTTCTCACGCTTTTTGAGATTTTAAATTTCACAACTATTTCTTTAGAAAATTAAATATTTCAATTTCAAATATAATGAATATACAAATTTCTTTGAAAGCTTATCATTTAAAAGTATTTTAGGTAGATTTGTTAGTATTTCCCTTTTTAGTTTAATTGATTTGACTATCTCTTGTTTTCATTTTTAATTGTTTTTCATTTTTAATTAATGTTTGTGTTTCTTTGAGTTGTTTTTTTTCCCCACCAAATCCAAACCCACGAGGCTGTTCCCAATTGGTTCAACCACGAGGATCGTATTAATTTGTATATTTGTCACTAGTTAAAAATTAAAAAATAGATAGAGAAAACAAATTTTATATTAAAATAAGTGTCATTTATCAACTATTAATAACTTTTTGTCATTATATTTTAATTTTTTAAATATTAAAAAAAATGTGAATCTCACTTAAGATTGACGTCTTAAGTAATACATTGGTCTTATAAGACCCCAAAACCTTTACCAAATCTTAATGGTCGTAAGGGAAAGGAGGAGGGGAAAGATCCGCAGGTGATCAGATTAAGGCTCTATTTCGCCAGCTCAAGAAGCTATCTTATAGCTTATAGCGGATAGTTTATACGTTTGTCTGACAAAAAAGACCCGTTTAGTAACGGTCTTTACACAACGAGCTTATAACTTATTTCAAGAGTTTATAATTTATTTTTTAGACGCTATTTCAAGTAGCATTTGAGTTTATATCCTAATTATTTTATCTAAAATCCAATTTTACCCATTATAATTTATTACTCCTATAATTAAAAATAACACATTGATTATTGTAATAAATAACGTGCCTTAAAGAAAATGCATCCTTAACCTTTGTGCCTTAAAAAAATGTCTCCATAACCTTTGCATTCCATTTTATTTTTATTTATAATTTACACTGTACATAGAATATAACCTTTTGTTTTTTTTTTAAAGAAGCTAAAATGAATTATATTACCATCTCAAAAGAGTCCTTCCTAACACAAGACGTACTAAGAATATAACCTTTTGTTAAAAAAATGTATAGAATATAACATTTGAGTTTTTTTATTTAATGAAAATAAAATACATCTTCCTAGTTTTTAACTCTAAGTTATTTTACGTATATTTAATAATGTACATGACTTAGTTTAAAACAAAAAGAAGACTGATAAACTACGTATGCACTTCTTTTTTTAATCTTTTGTCATGACTTATGGATTTTTATGCAATTGTGCTAGATTTTGCTGGAAAAAAAAAATACAATTGTGCCGAGTATATAGATGCTATTATTTATTTTTTCTTTATTGATATAAAATATACGACTATTGATGTTAGGTTTATCTAGAGAAAAGCCAATGAAATCGTTCATAGCTTTGCTAAGGTGGCTTCATGCCATGCTAGTTTCCATATTTATATTAATATTCTATCTTATATATCTACTATTATTATGAATGAAATGTAATAAATTTCTTCTTGTAAATAATTATTAAGGAAAATAGTTTGTACTCTCTTGGTCTGAGATCCTGACTATGCCACAAAGATGACGTTGCTGAAATAGAAGAGCAAAAATTTGAAATTTGAGAATGAACGCTCGAGAAAGAATCATGGGTTTTGTACACGGCCGTGAGTCAAGAACATCACCGCCGCGTACCAACATATACAACCCCGCTTGGGGTTTCAGTGGAACCAGATATAACACAATTCACATGCCTAGGCAGATCGACGACGGATTTAAACAAAAAACAGAAAACTGATCCAAATCAGAGATGTGATCGAGAAATCTTCCTTACGGCGGCGCCGTGAAGGAAGAGCACCCGCCATAACACAAACACGAAGATGGTGGTTTAACCCGTCCACCAACACGTTTCAGAAACCACACGCAAACCCACCGGAAAGCCGCCGACAGATCTCACGTTTGGTATAAGTGATTCATAACCAATTATGAACTAAAAATATTTGATTATTGCTCGAAATATTTGCATAGGTGAAACCAGACACCTCAAGTTTCTCATTATTGAATTTTTTCCGTGTTCTAACTTACTCTCAGTCATTCTAAGTTCATCATCAAATGAAAGTTATTTTTGAAATTTATAAGTTCTTGATATTCATTTGTCCAAATAACAGAGAAACTTGACTAGTGTGATACTTACTAGTTTAATCTATTAGATACGATATGTAGGACTTCCATCCTAATTTTTATTACTACTGCGACAATGGTGCATTTGCCCTTAAGTTGGTCACAAAATATTTTGTTGATCACCCTTTATTGCCAACAATGCACTTCCATATGCAGCTTCTGTTTGGTTTGCACGACTCACAGGTAAACCAAGCACCCTTTCTCGTATCTTTGTCCATTTCTCATTTTTCGCTCCTCCACCGGCTGTGAAAACTTGATCTACTGTGGTTGCGCCTAGATCCTTTAGCAATCCATATCCCTTTGCCTAAAATACCATATTTCAAGTGTGCTTACCATTAGGATCTAGTGGATGAAAGCATTCCCAAAAGTGTAAGACCAAAAAATTACGAAACACTAAAAAAATGAGTTGGTGCGTGTTTAATTTTGTAGTGACAAAAATTGTGTTTGCATGAATTGCTTTTCTTGCTAAAAGCGAGTGCAGTATACATTTAGCTATTTAATAGTGAGTTGAACAATAAATTTAAGGCTTTTAACTAATTGTGAAAGCAAAAACTCCAAATTCTAACTAGATTGACTTATTTGAATTTACCTGCTAACGTAAGTTCAGTGAGACTATTTGAGATGACTTATGAAAACAACTTATGACATGCTCTTGTTTTCAGCTTATTTTCATAGGTTCTCCAATAAAGTTTATGAAAACAATTTAACTTCATTTTATCTTTTCTTAGAGAAATAACTTATATATAATCACTTATCAAGATAAGCGCTTCTGCTATATGCTGCAAATTAAGTTGTTTATCCAAACATAGCCTTAAGTTAAAAACCAGTTCTTAAAACAAAATCAATTGTACTCTAGAACATCAAAAATGTCAAAATCAATTTTACTTCATATAATGATGAACACAAACATACACTTAATATTTTTCTTACCTCTATACGTGCAATGGATTCCAAAATTCCATGCAAGTATTCAACATCATTTTCTGGACGTGGAA
>Ga0315915_1006777_pt1 | contig 13912 bp, 6 predicted proteins | sample MpolbnodulesMG_FD_207738 | JGI IMG/M metagenome (GOLD analysis project Ga0315915, IMG submission 207738) | Medicago polymorpha root nodule microbial communities from Los Angeles, California, United States - branched nodules | ecosystem: Host-associated > Plants > Roots > Nodule | place: USA... | reverse complement strand
ATTAACTAACTATATGATGTATATATTCCATACAAAAAAAATAAAGAATATGAAATCAGACATATATATTCCCTAACTTGAAATGAGACATATATATATATATATATATTGCTTATAGAAATGATATAAGTGGCTATCTTAAAATAATGTAGACAATTTGTCAAAAAATTTAGTCATGCATTAAGGTTCACTTATCACCTGTTCATATTCATTTACAAAATGATAATGATAACACTCATATAATCCACATTGGAAGTTATTAACTTTACATTATGTCTCCATTTGTAAAAAAATAAACTTTATATTAGGTCTCCAAAATGTCCAATCTATAGCACCAATTTTCTGCGAGAATTGAAAGAATCATGTGTGGGTTGTGCTAATAGAAATTAATAGGTGGTTAGTGGATTTTGGATAATGTGATATTGAAAAACGAAAAAGGGATTTATGGTTTGTTAAAAAGGGCATTTGATATTGGATATCAATTAATGGAAACAAAATTAATCAAGAAAATTGTTAGTGGCTTAGTGGTCAAAATGTTGAAAGGAAGCCATTAGGTCTCATGTTCGAATCCCTGTAAAGGTTGCTAAAAGGGCATTTGATATTGGATATTAATTAATGGAAACAAAATTAATCAAGAAAACTGCTAGTGGCTTAGTGGTCAAAATGTTGAGACTATCTAACATTTAGATATATAAAGATAAAGATATGCAATTTCATCAACCTTTTTTATGAACCGTTCACGTAAACTTCCAAGATTAAAACTTTAACTTGTGGGTGAATGAAAGTCAATTAACTAAAAATACTACCAAATTTCTTAGTCTAAGATTAGAAATAACATTATTTTCATCCATCTTATAAATTTTTTGAGATAAAGCTTAAATCTTTGGGAGAAAAATTTATGCAAAGAATTAAAATCATAATTGTCCCCATTTTCAGTGTTGTGAATTCGATGAAAAATCACATCAATAATAAATTTGATGTGTGGAGCAAGTGGTAGCCAAGCAACCAAAATAAAGTGTATGTAAATTATAATCACAAAACAAAAGTAGAATCGAGAGAAAAGAAAGAGAGAACACACGAAATCTGTTTACCCAGTTCGGTCCAAATTGACCTAGTATGGGGGAAAGAGCAGCGCTCCGTTTCACTATAATGATGAGTAACTTTACAAAAGAGATATCAATGGGTTACAAGAATAAGTCTCCCGCTTAATTCTACCTAAAGCCCCTATCTCTTCCCGTGACCAAGAGACTCAATCCTAATAGTGTTTCCCAAGGTGAATCAACCCTCAAACCCTAGTGTTTGTTGCCAAGAGACAAACTCTATACAAACCCTAGTTTTGTTGTTTCCTTTCTAAACCCTTCTTTCAGCCTCATCTATCTCAAGGTTTACTATGATACAAAGCTTATATTAATAGTAAAAGTAACCCCCATAAAATTGGAACAAATCTGGCCCAAAAAATATATTTCAGTTTTATGCTGTCACGAGAATTCAGCCACCGAACTCCATACATCGGCCAGTGATAATTTACGCGTGCAAGGCCAAAAAAACATAACCAAAATTCGGCCACCGTGCCATCCCATTCGGCGACCGAATTGCACTTCCAGAAATCCAATTTTGAGTCACTTTCACAACATTCAGGATGAGAGATTTTACATGACCATTGGTAATGGTTTTGCGCCAAATCTTTAAGGAGGGAGAAGACATCTTATATGCTTTTGTTCACTAAGGGGCCGCCAGTGGATGCATCCATTGTCTCCTTATTTGTGTAAAACAATCTATTGTAGAAGGTGTGAATGATTAATCATTTTTCAAACCCTAGGAAGGGAAAAACCTAATCATTTTATTGAAATACTTTCAAGCTTTATCTAACAACTCTCCATCTTTTTGTGAAAAATTCATTATTTCATTTGTTCATCGAGCCGTTCTTGACAGAGGGACATATTTAGGGAGGAAGGCTCGTTTTAATTCCTCCCAAATTTTCGAAGAACGAACATTCGTAGAATATAGCCAAAACCTACCATCATACCTTAGTGAGAAAGGGAAAAGTCTAAATCTAATGACATCATTAGAAACCTCATCTATTTTCATGAGATCACAACATTCAAGAAAAATGGATAGATGGTGGTTCATATCATCTATTTGCAAACCAAATCAGGGTCTATTTCAAAATTGTTAGCTTATATCGTTGAACACACAATACTAGAATATGGTTATGTGGCATTGGAAGAAGCATAATCTTTCAAAGCACAATTTTTAGACATGTTCAACTCTTTCGATTATTTTTTTAGTTTGTAGATGAAAGAAACTCTATTCCGATAATTTGTTAAAAATTTATAAAAGACTTCAAGTTATTCACATCCAAATTAGAAAAAAATAGAACATTAAAAAGCAGAAAGAAAAACGGTCTAATCCAAAAAAAATCAATATAAACAACTAGTCCCTAACAATGGCGCCCAAAAAATTGATAAGCCCTCAGGTGCACGCTTTTATTGCGTAATAAAAATTATCGAGAGGGTTTAATTTTGAAAAAAAAGAAGAATAAGGGTTTTAAAAATAGGCTTAATAGCAGTTTTAGCCCCCTAACTTTCTCAAAGTTGCAATTTTGGCCCCTAAGAAAAAAAACTACAAAACTGCCCCCTAAGTTTTGCATCTGTGGCAGTTTTGGCCTCCAAGGCCAATTTTGACTCGGTCTACACTGACGTGGCATCCTAAGTGAGGTGCCACGTGTTATTTTTTTATTTTTTTTACCAAAAATTGGCCTTGGGGGGCCAAAACTGCTACAGTTGCAAAACTTAAGGGGCGGTTTTGTAATTTTTTTCTTAGGGGGTCAAAATCGCAACTTCGTGAAAGTTAGGGTGCGAAAACTGCTATTAAGCCTTAAAAATATTATAAAATTCTCCTCGTGAGCTTGACTCAATTGGTAGGAACAATGCATAATATATGCAATGTCCACGTTCAAACACCGACCACCACCAAGAAAATGTTATAAAACTATCTTAGGAGTATGGGAGTATGGGTTTCCGACCACCACCATTAAAAAACCGTCTAACTTAAAAATTGAGGAATGTTCATAATCTACTTAGATCAAAAAATTCAACTAAACTTTATCAATTTAAATCACTCATTCAACACATCAATCGTACAAAAGAATTGAAATTAAATTCAACTCGTTCTAGCATCAAACCAAATAATCCAAAGGTAAAACTCATTATCTTTTCTCCCTAAACTAAGAACAATTGTGGAAGAATTGAAATAAGAAAAAGGAAAACAAGCAGGGGTACATAATTAAAGGACAACACGTGAATGAGGAAATATGAATGTTGGGAGTAGGAAAAGAGAGGACGAAGCATAGGATGGTCATTGGTGGGTGATATGAGGCCAAGAAGCTCATCAAAGCAGCCATAGGAAAGATCAGTACCAAATGGTGTGGCGGGGAACATTGGAGCAGCTCTCTAATATGCATCTCGATCATGAAAAAGAGATCAACACAACTATGGTTTTGTTATCTGGATTTTGGTTATTTCCTTTTTCACATAACACAAATCCAATCAAACTCAATTCTTTTTTTTTGAAGGTAACATATTTAAGATTTCAAACTTGCGAACCAGAATTGTTAAATAAAATTATGTGCATCAAATCTATAATTATTTGAATTTAACTTAAGTACTAATGATGAACTTTTAACAAGTAACTAAAAATGGAGTTCAGGTATGTTCCATTTACCTCATGATCCATTTAGTCATTTAAGTCAAGGATGTTCGACGTGTGGCAAACAAATATCCAAGGGTTGAGATTAAAATTAAGGATTAATATTTGTTAAAAAAGGAAAACACGCTCCTGCTCCCCTTTTTGTACAATACGCTTCATCTTTCCATTGTCACCGCCGTTTAGAATAAAGCAACAATTAATTCAAAAAATTTAGTTTGCAGAAATTTAGAATCCATGATTTATCTAATCGATTTTAACATCTTCATGAGTATGAATATACTCTTCATATGAATAAATTAACAATTCTTCACATGACATATTCAAAAATTCTTCATATCAATAAATTCACATTCAATTTTACTAATTTAATTGGTATAAATACAAAACTAATTCAGCATCCATGGCAAAGACGTTATAGATTCATGGAATTTTGTAGTTACGATGGAAGGAAGAGGGAGGGTATGGTTGAGAGAAAGAGAAGAGGGAACATGTTATTTTTGGATGCTAAATTTCTGCAAACTGAGTTAAATGGACTTAATGGAGCATACATGAACTCATAATTTGTTCATGTATGCATCAATTTAAACGGCGGTGACAATGGATGATAAATCATGGATGCTAAATTGTTCCAACTCAACAAGCCAAACCCATTTGAATTCACACACTATAATCTAAATCAAATGTTTGGGGAAATTAAGATTGGTGAAAATTAATAATGATGTAGTTGTAAATTTGAGCAATGACTGAGATTGAAGAATTGAGATTAGTGTAAAATTTAGATCTGATCGTGTTGTTTGTTTTTTCTTCTCGAATTCGATCAACGTTTTGTTCTAATTTTGACGGGTGTAGAAGATGAGAAGAGTGATGCTGGATTGGTTTGTGTCAACGACGGCGAGATGAGGTTGGGACGATAGGGGTGACGCCACAAGGGACATGTGGAGATTGACAGCAACAAACTGTGATGCAAGGAAGAGGATTCTGATTTATCACTATTACTATTTGGGAAATGTTAAACGGTGCTCCCGGGGCATGGGTTAAGGAATCAAATATGGTAGTATTTGCATTGAAAGTTGTGTAGTCAATGCATTAAAAACTTAAAAAGTGTCATATTTGAGTTAAAATTTTCTCTTTTGCCTTCCTTAACCAATGCCCCGGGGGCATTGGCCGGGGCATTGGTTAATAAGACCCTTATTATTTTATCAAACAAATAATTGTTTGTTAAGTTTAAATCTCAAACCTTGAATATTATTTTGCCACATGTCGTGCATCCATGACTTAAATGGATTAAATGAAGCATTGCTCAAACTTAAAGTTACCTTTATAAACGTTAATTTCTAAAGTCACAACCTAACACTTCAATATCTTGAAGTGATATATTAGGTTGAACAATATATTAAATCAAATTTAACAATTAGGATTAGTAATCAATTGTTATATGAGATCAATTCATACCTTAACAATTTTTTTCTACAAAATACATTAACAATATATAAAAGGTGTTAAGAACAATTGATTTAAAAACCCTTAAAATAAATACCAAATTTCCGGTTCCTTCTATCTCTCGGGTCAAAGCCTTTCTTATTTTCCATTCACCCACATTTTGTTGCATGTTGGCCTCTTCTTTTGTGCTTATTACACTTTTCCCTTCGGCCAATTACAGTGCTCCCATTGGAGTAATTCATAAAACCATGTGTTTTTGTTTTATTCTCTTTGCTAGTTATCCATCCAAATGCTCTTATTCTCTTGTTGTTTAGTAGATAATCATACGTAATTCAAAATTTTATCATATCCAAATAAAATAATAATATCAACTTTTTTATATCGATGCATAAAAATTTGCTTTTGCACATATAAGCATATAAAATCTTCAATGAATGTGGTACGGTACAAATAGTTAACGATGTTATGCCTAAAAAATAAAAAAGTATTTAATAGAATCACTACACCAATATTGATATTTTGAAAAAAGTCATGAGTTTTTAAAATTTTATTATACCGGCATTCTCATATCAGTACATAAAAATTTGCATACGCAGATGTAAACACATAAAATCCGCAACAAGTGTGGTCCAAATATCTAACGATGTTTTACGTATAAAATAAAAACTATTTAATGTAACACTACATTGATATTGATATTTCAAAAATAATCATGAGTTCTCAAAATTTTATTATATCGACTTTCTAATATTAATACATAAAAATTTGCTACAATAATTATAAGTTCAAAAAGGTCAAACTAATGATATAATACTCCACATTTAATAGAGGATGTCACTCGCAAAACTCTATAAGAACATGTCAAATTTTTCAAACAAAGTCTACAATAAAGATGTTTATCACAATTCTCATATTTTAGATCAGTAGGATACATACACCCAAATAAATACTCCTCAATGATGTATTAAAGTTTTCACAAGAACTAACAGAATATCTCTAAACTAATGGAGCTCCACCAGTTTGGTGCAAAATGACATCAATCTCATAGGCATGCTCCATTTTTAGCTTAAAAGTTATGCATAATATATTAAGTGCTATAACTTTCTTTGTTACGTATATTTCTAGTGTAAAAAATAGTCAAGTAAAGAGAAATATACCACATAAAGAGTTTCTTCAGCCCGAATTCTGCGGCCATCAAATAAGAAAACAACTGAGTTAATGTCTAGAGATTGTCGATCACAGTATGTCTTCATCAACTTCTTTAGTTGTGTGCTTCTCTTTATTTTAAAAAAGACTTCGTTTCCATCCTACAATCATATAAAAATTACTCTAATACCTTGGACTCACTTTGATGTAACATAATACAACATGAAATAAATTATATGACTATCATATTATATTTAAAATCATCATATCAAGAAAATGACATAGTGTTGTCTATTAGAGACATGATATTATATTGTTGAAATGATCTTTTGAGACTTAAGTTTACATATTGTCAACCATTGTTACTTAAAAAAATGTTACAAATGCAAAAGATGTCAAGTAACATAACAATAATATTAAATAAACATGATTTTTAGAGGGCAGCGGGTTGGGGTGGTGAAGGGCACAAAACTAGGGCAAGGTAGATGAAATAAATAAGCTATTTATTGGTAGAAATCACTTGAATCACTAAGGGTGCATTTGATCTGTTAAACAATAATTACTAGACAAAACAACGCAAGACAGAACATCATAACATAAGGCAAAACAACACTACACAAATTCTTATGGTATTGAATAATTTTTGGTCTGATACAATTTTTGGTGGACAAAAGGCTATTTTGGTATTTTAGACAACTTGTATGTGGGTCAAAAAGTTGTGTTGTGGTTTAGTGAGTGACAAGAATTTCAATTTTTCTCATGTCCATTGCCTTAAGTTTGTTATGTCCCTAAAACAGTTGTACAAAGCAACACTGTACAACTAAAGTTATCATGTCATGTCCTTCATTTTTTTTGTAGATCAAACGAACCCTAATTGTCACACAGACACAGAGAATATAAACTTTAATATACAAAACAGGGCTTCCAAATTATTCATGACGACCACATTGTTACCTTAAGAATAGTTTAGACAATCTAAAGAAAATCTAATTGGTTAATGAATTGTCTATCCAACTGCTTATGTTGTTTCCCAAATATTTGTTTACCACTCTTCGGTTGCACCCTTGCTTTGGAAAACAAATTTTAATCCTTATCCTAAGAATACTTTTATTATACTAATTGTAGCCTAAAAGAATCCAATTGAAAAAATTGCAGAAAAAATTGGCACATGCAAATGAACCAATACATCAAAGAATTGTGAGCTTGTAATAACTATCCAATTTCCGGTTTTTCTTGGGGTTTGACCTAATAAGTGATTGTACATTGAATTCTATAACTTACAAAAAAACTGAAACTATTAAAAAAATGATAAACCTTGAACGTATATTCTCACACTCAAACACAATACTCTTCTATCTAACAAAAACATTTAATACACATAAATTTCAAGGATCACATTGATCCGAGGAATCAAAACAATAATGAAAACAAAAAAGAACAAAAATACATAAATCGAAAAATTCAACACATAAAATTGATATACACGAAAAAAGAGAAAAATGAACCTGCCCTTTGACCTTCAATTCGATGTGTGAGAAGAACTCGAGTTTCTTGTCTTCCTTAAAATTGGAAGCAGGTGTTGGAATGGGAGCTGCGCAAGACATCGTTCTTCGTATTTTGTGTTTTTCTCTTTGAAAAATTAGAGTTCTAGTTCGAATTTGATTTCACATTATGTCAATTGGATACTTTCTTATGTTTCACTAATAGGCTAACTTTGTATATTGGGCTGGAGCAGACCAATTTATAAATAAATGTTGGATCCAATACAAAAAATGGAGAAGCCTATTTGCACTCTATTTGATAAATATACACCTTATCTCCCTTTATTCCATTTTTTATATTAATATACCAACTTACAAAATATAGGTTTTATTATATAAAGAGTGTTAAGGACACATGTCTTACAATTGATAAACTAATGTTTGATTAGTGTTATTTTTGGCCATTTTACCTCACTCATGTTTGTGTATTTTAAATTTTACTGTATGAAGTGAACAAAATAGAGTTCTTTTTGATTGTCAGTGTGAAATATGTTTACATTAAATGAGCTTTACCTTTAACTCAATATGAAAATATACGAGAAATAAATTTCCAAATTATAAAAATGGATGGCTTATAGAGTGGATAATCTAATATGTGCTTTATGGGTGTACGAGAGGTATTAGTCCTTAAATTTATTATTAAAATGTTTGAAAAATTCAGTTTAAAAAATTACAGAACAATTCAACATATAAACAAAAAATGAAACATATTTTGTTGTCCACATCTTTTAACGCCATCCCACCACCACCACTAAGAGGAGGAGAAGAAGACGACTTATCTTGTGTGGTAGAGGAACTCTTCTTGTATATGCATAAGTATTGAGATTTTTGATCTCCCGGGCTAAATTTGTTACATATACATCATAAGCAAAACTTCGTATTTTAGATTCATTTATTAAATGATGTATGTAGTCTATAATAAAAATCATATACATTATTAATTGAATAAATCTAAAATGTAATATTTTGTTTATAATTATGATCGAATGGTGTACTTCAATGTGTTTTATATAGATAACTCTATTTTATTAACATTTTCTCTCTAAAAAAAGAGAAAAGAAGGTTATCTAGTTGATTGAAAAATTTACACAAAATGTATCACACACTCGCACGTTCAACCCACTCCACAAAATCATTGATATACATGACATAAAATATACACAATTCCCAGCAATCAAGTTGCTCTCAAACCGAGTCTTTTACAACGCGAGGTGTGGTCCTATTATTACTCGTCCTTCTGTTTTTTTGTTGCAAAGTGGGTCCCACTTACAGGTCTTACCACCACCTCCTCGTTCCCCTCAATCCAATTAATCACACACCCCCCCACTCTCTCACTTCACTCCCACTTGCTCCACAAAACAAAACCCACATTCTCTTCATAACACAAACATTTCCATTTCCAAACCCTAAAATTCTCTGTTTCTCTTCACAGAAACAGAGCAATGCATAACTTCACTCTCTTCACCATCTTCATCTTTCTCACACTCATTGCTCTCACAAATGCCGGCAACATAGGCATAAACTACGGTCGTATAGCAAACAACCTACCTTCAGCAACAAAAGTAGTTCAACTCGTAAAATCACAAGGTATAACCCATGTTAAAATCTACGACACAGACCCATCAGTTCTACGTGCATTATCCGGTTCCAAAATCAAACTCACTGTCGATCTACCCAACCAACAACTCTTTGCAGCAGCAAAGTCTCAATCTTTTGCACTCTCATGGGTCGAAAGAAACATCGTCGCTTACCAACCAAACACCATTATAGAAGCCATTGCTGTTGGAAATGAAGTTTTTGTTGATCCAAACAACTCAACGAAATACCTCGTACCCGCCATGAAAAACATTTACAAATCACTACAAAAACATAATCTTCATAATGAAATCAAAGTTTCTTCACCCATTGCCCTTTCTGCTCTTGGTAACTCTTACCCTTCTTCATCCGGGTCATTCCGACCCGAGTTAATTCAACCTGTTTTTAAACCCATGCTTGATTTTCTTCGTGAAACCGGATCTTATCTCATGGTTAACGTGTACCCGTTTTTCGCTTATGAGTCAAATGCTGATGTTATCTCATTAGACTATGCTCTTTTTCGTGAAAACCCGGGTCAGGTGGATGCGGGTAACGGGTTGAGATACTTGAACCTTTTCGACGCTCAAATCGACGCTGTTTTTGCAGCACTATCTCGTTTAAAATACGACGATATAAACGTTGTCGTTTCGGAAACGGGTTGGCCTTCAAAAGGTGATGGTAATGAAGTGGGTGCGAGTGTAGAGAATGCAGCTGCATACAACGCAAATCTCGTCCGTAAGATCTTGACATCAAAAGGGACCCCACTTAGGCCCAAAGCAGATCTCACCGTTTTTTTATTCGCACTTTTCAATGAAAATCAAAAGCCCGGGCCTACTTCAGAAAGAAACTTTGGGCTTTTTTACCCTGATGAGAAGAAAGTTTACAATGTTCCTTTAACCGTGGAGGCTTTGAAAAATTACCATGATGACCCGTCACCGGCTTCACCGGTTTCCGGTGGCGGTGGTGGTGGTGGTGTTTCGAAGAGTACCACCGGGAATACATGGTGTGTTGCAAATCCTTACGCCGATAAAACTAAGCTACAAGATGCTTTAGATTTTGCTTGTGGGGAGGGTGGTGCTGATTGCCGTCCGATTCAAAACAATGCCACGTGTTTTGATCCTAATACATTGGTTGCACATGCTTCATTTGCGTTCAATAGTTATTATCAGAAGCAGGCACGTGCTGGGGGAAGTTGCTATTTTGGTGGTACGTCGTACGTGGTCACTCAAGAGCCTAGTAAGTATTCTATAATCACCTTTTCTCATTGTTTTTTGTTAGATTCTTGTAATATAGCGTAGTTTAGATTTGTGGTGCTAAAATGAGCTTGTAGTATATGGTATGCACGTGATTTTAGGGTTAATTTTACTACAGGGAATCTTTTATGAAATTGACTTGGCGTAACTTTATTGGGTAGAGTGTACTATTTTTGGAGCATGTTGTATAATGTAGGGTCCTATAGTCTGTACTGATAGCTGGAAAATGCTTTTATAATTGTTACTAGGGACAAGAGTAATTGGAATTGTACTAGTTCAAAATTAGTTGTAAAAGAGTCAATTAGTCAAAGATTGGGTTTTGTGTTACATTGGATTCTATTATTTAACTGTAGTACTGTTTGTTCTTTTATTGATTTAATTTTAATTCAAAATTTTGTATTAATGAGTGTTAATTTTGTGCAGAGTATGGTAAATGTGAATTTCCCACTGGATACTAGTAAAATCTGAAGAAAAGACTGTAAAGGTTATAAGAAGGTGGTGAAGTGTCTGTCTTGGCTTGAAGGATGAAAGCTAGAAAGAAAATATAGCTATAGGTCATTTGGTTGTTGATCAATTTGAAGATTTTTTCGGGTTGTAGATTGCATCAAGTTTTAGTAGTAGTATTTAAATAAAATTTGACTTGTTATCGAGTTGGTGGAAGTGGGTTAGCCAAGTTTACTTTTAGAGACTAAATTAAATAGTTTGATGTTTTTTTGTTCATAATGTAACAATGACATTTGAGATGAAACAACCCTCTATTTGTGTTTGCCAACTTGAGGCAGTTGCTTTATCAAATTCACGATTAAGGATATAAGTAGTGAAATTAAGCTCTCATCAAGTAATTGATTTGTAACAAAACTCCTATTTATAGAAATAATAGACATCATAAATAACTACTACCATACCTAACTTTGCTATTGTATTTAATATTTTGATACCCCCTCGCCAGCTGCCATGAATAGATCTATGGTTTGGAAGTGTAATCACGGAATGAGATTTGTGTTGTGTCAATGTTACGTAACGAAGAGTGCCAGCAATTGAACGTTGATGCAGTTATGCAGTGTATTCATGACATGTTTACTTGGCTTACAATACATAGAAGAAGATATTACTTTGGAGTTGGGCAAATTAGAAGAATTGCATTGCTTCAACAAAAAGAGAAGAAAAAAACAAATTCCAACAAAAAAAAGAGAGAAATAATAAAAATGGGCAAGTGATTTTATCATGGATTTAGGAATATGCCAAGAACCACTACTTTAGAGAGTGATTTGGTTGTGACTTTGGAATATGCAAATTAGAAACACCATTAAAGAAGTTAATATGTACCATCTACAATCCGTTTTATGGCAGACAATTAGATTAAGAGAAAATTGGGGTGGCACTTTAGTGTCTTTGGCTTTGGTGTTTAGAATCTATTATATCTATATATAATAGATTCTAAATATATGTTCCATATTTTAGACTAGTATTAGTATAAAATGAGTATTAAAGAATACTCTTTGAATCGAGCTAATTTATATTATTCCAATCCAACATTTTTATTTGTTACAAAAAAAACTTTTTGATTTACCTGTAAAAATGGATTTGGGTGCCTTTAGTTCATTTTAGATGAGAGAGAATGTTGGATGAATGACTAAAATAAACTATTTAGATGAGAGAGAATAAATGGTTTAGAAAAAGATAGGAACAAAGATACCAAAGACACCGAATTTCTATCCAAAAAATTGCGTGGGTGTGTTTTGTAAATATAATTAGTATCAATAACACCCTCAAGAGGACAATTGATGCACATGGGTTTTGGTTAAAATGTGAGCCAATTCAAATAATGTTTTAGTCTCTTTTGTCGTCATTAGCCGACCCTTTGACATGTTTTTGGACGAGGGCAGTAGTTTCTTTACGGAAGAGGGAAATACTTAATGACTTTGTATTTTGGTGACTTTATTGTATTTTAGATCATTGGTTATAAAAGAGATAGAAATAAAGTCACCAAAATCACAGAACTTTGTGGTAACAAATTACTGATACCGATAAGTTTACAAAATTTGAGTGACTTCTTACTTAAATCTTTTTTGATATCTCTTAGTTCATCAACCAAACAACTTATACCTGCCATATGAGAGAGTAGTTATTTCTTTGATTTTGATCTCTTGCTTTTCTCCTTTGCTACAAACAAAATATCACACTGAGAAAGAAAGTGTCAAACGAACTAGAATTGAGAAACTGTAAAATTGATCACCTAGCAATGAATATGTAACATAAGGGCAAGCTTTTATGATTTCGCGATATAAAAAATTGCAATTATTTTCCATAATTATTTTTCTATATGAATTTTTATTATGAAACACTAACAGCCCGTTTGGTGCACATGATAAGAAGACGGGATAGGATAAAACTATCATATCCTGAGTCAATCCATTGTTTGGTGCACCGAAAGGAAAGGATAAATTAATTCAATTTCTAATCTTATCCTATTCACCCTTTGTTATTTTTATCCTTAATTTTTGGTGGGTTAGCAACCTGATAGCATTGGCTTATCATGCGCGCGTATCATCTGTTCCTCAAATACCTCCTTCGACTCCCAACCTCTACACCTGCTCTGCTTTTTTTTTTCTTCCTTCCTATATAACCTATTCAATTTCAAAAACGCCAGCTTGTTTGTTCCAAAATCGTGATTCAATATTGCTTTTCTCCTAATTTTGACATGCTTCTACAAATGTTTTTTCTTTTTTCAATTTTTTCTGGGTTCTAATCCCAATCGATTACAGATGGTTTAATATTTCTTGGAGCTTCTTAACTTTATCTGTTTTTTTTTTTTTGTTGTTGCTTGTTCATTATTGGCTTTCTTGCTACTACATAGATTCAATCGATTCTATTTTGGATTCTTGTGCTTTATATTTTTTGTTTTGTTTTAGGTAGCTACTTATGTTGTTCACTCTTCAATTACTTTCTTACTTAATTTTTTATATAGCTTTGTTCTATTTCATTTGAATTCTGTTTGGATGATTTACAAGTAAATATGCTCTCGATAGAAATACTCTTTTAGTTTGCGTATGCCTGCAGGGGAATTTGGGGTTGTGTTCGTCGTTGTTGTTAAATTGAATTGTTGATATCTAAATATGTTACCATGTTGACCGTCAGGTTTATTCGCCGTTGCAAAAAAGATCAACTCCGGTGTTCATCAACACACATACTTTATTTTGTTGCAATTAGGTTTCACTTCTTATCATGTCAATAGTGCATCAAACATAT
>Ga0315915_1006775_pt1 | contig 13915 bp, 6 predicted proteins | sample MpolbnodulesMG_FD_207738 | JGI IMG/M metagenome (GOLD analysis project Ga0315915, IMG submission 207738) | Medicago polymorpha root nodule microbial communities from Los Angeles, California, United States - branched nodules | ecosystem: Host-associated > Plants > Roots > Nodule | place: USA... | reverse complement strand
TTTGGCGACTTATGGCAACAAATTAAAACTTGGATTGGTGTGTTCTCTGTGGATCCCCAACAGGTTGTGGACCATTATTATCAGTTTGTTCATTCTTCAGGTGGTTATACTCCAAGAAGGTCTTTTCTTCATTTGATTTGGCTTTGTGGTATTTGGGTTCTTTTGAATGAAAGAAACCAAAGATTGTTTGCTAACACAGCAAGAACAACAGTGCAATTACTTGAGAAGGTTAAGATTACATCTCTCAAATGGTTGAAAGCAAAAAATGTGGGCTTTCCTTTTGGTTATCATATGTGGTGGCAGCGTCCCTTAGTTTGTTTGGGGATTGGCTGATTTGCTCTTTTGTTTTCCTTTTCTGTTTTGATCGGAACTTTGTTGTAGCTTTGTTTTGTTTTCTTTGACACTTCTTGTGCTAGGGGTACAAAACTTTTGTTAATATATCTCATTTTAACTTGTTAAAAAAAAAAGTGTTACTTACAAAAAAAAAATTAAATTGGCAGCAGAAAAACACAAGGTTGGGAATTGGACAACAGCTGTGAGGATGTGCAAACCAAAAGGTTGACTTGTTACTACTGTCAACCACTTACTTACTGCATTGTAAACATTGATGTTGGACTGCCTTTGAGACAGTGCTTGGACCACTATTGCCGACAATGACCAAAGCACTTTCACATGTACATCAAATACAGATAATGTTCTGGTCGGGTCTCGTCACACGAGCATGCAAAGTATTAGTGGCAGCGGCAGTGTGGCATCGTGAGAAAGCAATTTACAGCATTTGTTAATGGTGGCATTTAACATGGGAAAGTTCAAAACTTTCCCACCATGGGTCAGTTTGATTTTAACATTTGATCAAAGGAAGACCACACTATTATCATGTTCTTTCACCACTGGATTTTTTCACATTCTCTTTCCTCTGTGTCTGTCTCCCCCAACATGCCAACACCACCACAACCAACACCCAACTCTCCTTCAAACAAATCAATTTCAAATCTACTTCAACAATGAACGTCTTGATTTTGAGAAGATGGGATATGGGTGTTTCTCCTTTCACTTTTTTCCTCAAAGTTTTCATTTTGATTCAAATTTCATTGTTTTTAATGATTTTAATTTTGTGGGTATTTAATTTTTAGTTGCAAGCATTACATGAGAAGATGCATGGTGCTCCTTGTTACAATTAGCTTTACTCTTGCCGTTCTTCATTTTTAGAGCATGCTGCAAAATCCTTTGAATGCCATGAACTTGTTCATCAAGATGTTGAGCAAGTAAGAATATTGGTTATTTTCATGATGCAGCGTACCTTTAATTTGTTATTTTCATGATTTATTGGTTATTGTGCCATTTGAGATGTTGTTGATGATGATTATTGGTTCTTGTTACTGTTTCATGTTGTTCTTCTTCGTTGAAAGTGAGTATAAAATTCCATAGGTAGAGGTTGAAGACAATGAAAGTGAAAGAAAAAGAAATCTAGTGCAGACATACCATGATAAAATCGGTATTCCTCTTTAATCTAGTGGTAAAAATCAACTGACCCATGGTCCCATGTTAAATGCCACCTTTGTTAATGTTAACAATCTTCCATAAGAGTATATTAGTGTAGAAAAATAATAAATGTTGCATTTTATTTTAAAGTGAAAATTATTTTGAGATAGAAAAAAAAAATGTAAGTGTGACAATTATTATGAGACAAATGGAGTATAAAATTGGTCTTGAGACCATATAAGATTATATGGTAAGATATTTATTGAACAGAAGTTTATAAGTGATCGACTTTCATCACTTTACAAGTTTTGTAAGATTGAATTAGACCAAACACAAATTTTAGTATGATATTTAAGAACTCAAGTTTGATTATTTGGTAGAACAGTTTTTAGTTAGACTTTACTAAACTCCTTCTCAAACTCCAGGTTAATGGGGCATCATTACCCCATGAACCAAAAGGCTAACAAAAAAAAAGGTCTATTTAAGATCCGTTGAGAGTCTCAAATTAGAAGAGAGTCAATCATCAGCCTACAAACTACCTTTGTATGGTTGAGTTATGTTGAACCTAAATTTTCATTTATTGATAACTAGACTTGAGTTTGAGACGTTGAGTAGTTGACCTGATTTGAGTTAAAGGTTAATAAAGTTGGAGGACACAAGTTCAATGTCGAACAAAGAAGAAAAATATTAACGCTCCCCACCAGACTAGAGAGATGTATGTTCTGTTGAAACGCTAATTCGAATCTAAAATATCTCTCTTGTGTGTGTATAGTGTGATTGATGTTTCCCACCTTTTTTTTTCAAGGGTCACTCCCCACTTAGGCTCTTAAAAGTATGAGAAATGCTAACGAGTGTCTTCGGGACACTGATTAAAGATTTTAAATCGTAAGTTTTCATGAATATATGTGTATTTAATGTATCAAAATTTGTAGTGTTTGACTTTTTTGAGAAATAATTTCTATATTTGAGATCTTTAAACGTTGTCACAGAGACACTCGTTAGCAAGACCATAACAATATTATAAAAACATGAATATTTAAAAAGCTATTGTTCATCAAGCTTCAAAAATTGCTCTACCGCATCCAAAAATTACTTTAATACAACTAACGACAGTTAATTGCCGTTTGTTATGATAATTAAGGGATAGCGTTATGTTATTAACAGTCGTCTGAGGTATTATGATAATTTTAGGGTGGCAGAGAACAATTTTTAATCTTAAAAAGCAATTTTCAATTTAAAATTTCACATGAAAATGGTGATTGGGCCCACGTATTGTAAATGGAACTGCCTTCTTTTAGAAATCCCCAGATAGCACTTGGGTGACATAGAGTTGGGTGACATTGACTAATTACAATGTCACAATGCTTGTGATAGAGAGAGAAACACAAGCATTGTGACATTGTGATTGGCCAATGTCACCCAACTCTATGTCACCCATGTGAGTAGCAGAGACCATTTTGCTTGCTTGCATGTATGTACTTTTATATATAGCTTTCTGTTGGTACCAACACCAAACTATCCCTTCTAATTCTACACTCTATAGTCCCAATCCCAAAACCCTTTTCTTATTGAAGTGAACATGAGGCTAAGTTTTATCTTTGGAGCTCAAATCTTTTTCCTTTTCTTTCTACTTTCATCCTCAATACTCTCTGCCAGACAACTTACCAATGAACAAGGTAAGCATGCAATACTTAACACTTCATTTTAATTTATCTCCTTGTGAATTTTACAAAGTAGAATTTGGTTTCTTCAGGGCCAAACACAAAAATTGAAGTCTCAGGGGATAACTTTGTTTTGGAGCTTGAAGCAGATGAATCTTTGAAGGTAGACACAACTTTATTTTATTGTGCTTTACAATTGTTTTTAAGAAATGACTATCAGAGTTAATTTTTTAATTAATAATAACTTTCTTATTCCCCATTTTTTTTTAATTTTAAAAGACTATACCTTTTATATTGTGTTTGTTATGAAATTTCACAGCTCTTAGGAATGGAAAAGTGTGATATTGAAGATGAAGATTGTATGCAGAGAAGAATGACTTTAGAAGCTCACCTAGACTACATCTACACACAGCATCATAAGCCTTGAAATCATAAATATTTTCATGCTTCAAAGAGAGAAATATTATCTTCTTAATTTAGCTTTAGACAATATAAAGCTAGGAAATTTGGTATCCACTGTTTGATGTAATGTAACTGCTAGAAAGCATATATAATAGAAACTAAGTTGGGACTTTTTTTAGCTATAGATAGATAAGTAGTATATGTGATAATTATAATAAGTTTATCAAACTCTCCAATAATACTTATATTTGCATTTTAAAATTTATGTTTTTATTCTTATGAGTTAAAAATTAATCTTTGGTTTCATGGAGAATCTTCAAATAGAAGAACAACCAAGTTGATTAAATTAACATGCTCAGCAAGATCAAGAGAAAGTGGGTGATAAGAGAAATTATCCAAAATAAAAAGAAGAAAATTACAAATATTGGGGGACTCACCAAAACTCAAAGTAAACAGTCAAGGGCATAAACATCGTATGCCTCGTTAAAAACCTTATCAGGAAATCCAATGAGATGAAACTTGATGAAGGAAAAAAGAGTACATAACGAACAAAAGACTAAACCCTTGAAATACATCAACAAAAACGATAATCAAGTATTTCTAAAACAAACCGAATTCGAAGTTTGGAAAAAGAACAAAAGCAGCATACAAATTATCCTTAACCACAGTAGAAAGGAAAACCAAAGCACTGATACTTTATTAAGGACTGGCATGAACTGCTTATAACTCCTTTGGTGACCCAGTTGACACATTTTTGTTTCTCTTTGACTATTTCGAACTTGGTTTGTTGTGTTGCGATGCCATATATATAGATGATATAGGCTTTGGAGCTCTTGTTATTGTATCAATTGCTCTCACACAAAGGAACCCTGTAAAATATAAAGGACATTACATATTGTGTGTTTACCATATCAAGTAGGAATTTATACACAATCAAATGATATATAAAGTATAAATTAACATTTCTTACCTATCAAAAAGAATTTTTGTATTTCTTCATAAGACATACCTGCATTGATATTTGATCGAATATTTATTATTATTTGCACTATGATTAAGTCAAAATATTCTCATCATTTCTTTTCAAGTATCGGTATCGTAGAAAATATTAATTTTTTTTGGCGAAATACTTCTTTTCCTCCTTTAAGTTTGAAAAAAATATCGGATTAGTCCTTCAAGTTTTTTAAGTTTCAAATAGGTCTTTTAAGTTGTTAATTTAATGCATCATCACCCTTTCAAGGACCTATTTGAAACTTAAAAACTTTAAATAGATGCATTAAATTAACAACTTAAAGGACTTATTTGAAACTAAAAAAATCTTAAAAAACTTTTAATAAAGTTAAATAACTAACTTGGTATTTTTGTCTCGTATTATTGTCAAAGTTCATAGACGACATTCATTCTTGTTTTGTTAAAAGTACCTTTAACTATTTATTGCATGGAGAAAAAGATAAATAATTTTATCAAAACAACAAAGTTCATTAATTTCCTTGTTATGTATAATAACTTTAAATAGACAATTAAAAAAGAACAAAGTGTATCATGTTCATTTACCTTTCGTTATTTCCAATACACCAGTACCAAAATATGTTATGCGTCTCTCTAAATAACGTACCCAATCTCTTGGAACATTGATGGGTTGTATCATTGAAGCAAAGTCAGCACAAACCTAAAAAAAGGGAAATGTTACGATAAGTATTTTTCAAGACATTATGAGCCAAACATGTAGCAATAGTTTTAATTATTTACCTCATTAACTTGAAAGTATGTTCCATTCAAGGGAAATTGAGCTCTCATTGCAGTTCGACATGGTATCCAATGTTCCACAAATTGAGTGTTAACACTCTGAGTTTACCGAGTTTACATTTTTAGGTACCAAAATCGTGTTAACACGGAGGTAAACTCGGTTTTTAGTTAAATCGGAAGGTTTGACGAGTTTGACCGAGTTAACATCTAAAAAAATTAATAAAAAATTGGCCCTTTTTCTGGGCCCATTTTTTTCAAAATCCAATTCCTTTTCTACAAGCTCAAAGACTGAAACGTATACTGAATAGTTACATTTACAGTAACACGTTGTTCCTGAAATGAATCTTTTCTTTTTCTTTCTTCTTTGAGTTCTCAAACCATGAACAGGGGAGCACATACCGGTTAGGGTTGCGATTCCGACGGTGGAAATTCAGATTTCGACGCTGGTGATTGCAACACCGTTTAGGATTGCAGTGGTGGTGTTTGATGACCTTTTGAAGAAATTAACTAGTTTGTTTTTTAGATAGTTTTATTAACAACTTTAGGAACTTGTGAAACTTGCTTTTTTGGATGGTTTTATGGATGACTTAAACTTAGAGACTTATAAAACTTATGATTTTGTGCGTTAATTTTTGTATTTTGATGCTAAGTTGAGCATAACGTTTTATTATGGTAGTTTGGTATAATTTATCTTTGTAATTAAATCATATTTTACATTGTTGACCTATTTACAATATTATATTAACTTATATATGTCATGCATATAATAAATTTTATATAATTTTAATTTTAGGTAAACTCGTGCGAATTCTCGAGTCGAATTTACCTAAACAAAACGAGTTGAGGTAAACTCTCGAGTTGTAAAACTTTGATGGTATCTGTTTCATAAAATATTGAAACTAGCTAGTGGCCCTTTTAATTGTAAAAGAAAAAATGGTGTTCAAAACTAGTAGAGTTTAACTAACCAGAAGTGTTCCTGGAACTGATAGAGTTTGATATTTCTCTTCCTCCTGCAAGTTGGTCTTGCTTGATTAGCCTGAGCTCTCTAATTCAGCTTTTTAAGAATACACAACAAGTGAGTATTTCTTCTTAATACTTTCTTAAAACAAAAAACAATTTATTTTAAGCAATACTTCTACTGTATATACTATATACTCACTTCGTCCCTAATTATCAGTATCTTTTGGAATAAAAAATTATCTCTAAAAGCTTTCTTTCAAATTACTAGATATATTTAATTATTATTTTTTCAATATAACCATAATTATTACTACTAATTTGTCTTAAAACATGAAAAATATATATTAAATACACCTATACACAGAGCAATTTAGTACCAATAGTTATACACACAAAATGTAAACGTTAATTATACTACTAATAATTTTTCCTTTATATATGTGTGTAAAGTCGAAAAAGGACTGATAAGAAGGGACGAAGGCAGTACCTAGTAGCCATATAACCAAAAGATAAGGGGATGGATCATCATGTTCTCGTGGAGGATATTGTAAAATTAATAATAATTAGATACATGAATATATAAATTTTGATGTGTGTATAAAAGTGTACTTTGTGATTATTTTGCTACTTACCTCAACTAGGAGAGGGTGATTATCCGGAAGAACATAACTGAACAAATAAAGGGGGGAAACATGTAAGTCTTAACATGCAAAGTAACAAGTATAAGTAAGTTTCTTAGAACTTGAAATATCTACATGTTAAAATTCAAATAATTCAACAAAACAATAATTTAAATTTTAACAAACATTATTTAACGATTTGATATGAAGTTATTAGCTAACAAGGTTGCAGAGTTATCCCACATGCATTGTAACTGTTTACGAAGTACATTTCAACAAGGGTGTTTGTTGTTGAGTATGCATATCAAAGTAAAAGAAAATGTTTATAAGGCCTAAAGTAATAATTGTTTGTGTAAAAAAAATCACTTTTCAAGTAAGTCAATGGTCATGCAAGAACTATAGTAATGGCTAATTAATGTTATAACATTTGACATCAACATCCGAGATACATAAAACTCCATTTCCAAATACCTAAAACATCATTTTCAAACACATCTTAAAGCTTTTGAAGTAACTAATAATTTTGATGTCATTATTGTACAAAGTACAATGACCAGGGGAATATTTTACAAAAGAATGATAATGCACAATGATTCAACTCTAAATATTTAGAAATTAAAAAAACACTATTAACATAGTTTAAGTGAAAGCAGAAAAGTCTTTATAAAACTCTCACACAAGTAGAAAGATGATAATAACTCTTAGAATGATGGCTGAATCCAACTCAAATGTACAAAACCAATTTGAGATATGAAGATTTCCCTCAATTATAAACACATGTTTATGTCAAATCTATTTCAATGTGGGACTCTTGACAATAGTAAGAAACACATGGTAACAAAATTAAATATTAATTTAATAGAGATAATACAACCATGAATGAATTAAGAATATTAAGAGATCTAAATAAAGAGATAACATAATAATACAATACAACGAGAAACTTACATTGTGCGCTCAGTTCTTAGGTGGTTGACACTTTTTATTTTTGGTAAAAGAATATGTGCATCATGTGGATATAATGTCACTAAAGCGATTGATGAACTAATGTCATGGTCATATTCTTCAAAAGAATGACCGAGCACTTTTGGAATGTCTGGTGATTGCTGACTACATAGGTTGATTGAAAGAATATCCTCAATGTCTACTTCATCCTCATCATGCCTTCTTTCAAAATCAACCAATTTTGTGCTTTCAAGTTCAGGTGACATTGGCAGCTCAATTATAGGCTCACATGTTTTACCCTCCACAACAGTAAATGTTGATACATTAGCATGACCTAGTGAGGTCACAACAATTGTTTGATTTATGGTTGGCTTGGGTGGTAAGGTAAACTTTGTCCTGCATATACATTAGATTTTTTTTATTTTGCATAGTCTACTTATAGCAAAACCAATCATAAAGGGTAAATGGATATGAGTATGTGTTAATGGTAACTTATGATTGTTGATATAAAATCTAAATCCCTATTTTTTGTTTTAAAGATAACAGACTAATTAAATTAAACTTTATTAATTCTGATTTTAATTGTTATATAACTTGTGCTCTTGAGTGTTTCTTTTTAAGGTAAAGGTATAAAAGCACTATATGATTTCCAAGGAAAGCACCAAGTTATGATAAAGAGATTGATCTCAAACATTGGTCTCAAATGTGGACTTTAGTTCAAAACAAGCCAAACACGTACCGGGCAAATGGAAGTATTGAGAATGTCACATTTAAGGAAGCAATAAATATTTGAAGTATAAGTTATGTCATGACAAGAAAATATTATTTGAAGTTTACTACAAATGTACAAATGAACAAAAAGAACATATTTAATATCATGTGCAAAAAGGTTGGCATGAGAAGGACCACTACAAACTCAACAACACATCAAAAGTGTAAGACAAATACAAAACTATGATCCTTTGGGTATTCACTCTTTGGTCACCTCACAACATGACAAGGAAAGCTACCTATTACAAGAAAAGCCTTTTCTTTGGGCTCAAGATTGAAAGCTACAGCAAGAATGAAAAGGAAATGAGTTGTACAAAACTCATGTCTCACGTGGCAAGCAACAAAGTACAGAGGAAAGCTTCAACAGTTTTAGAGATCGATCTCAACTTTCAAAAGAACAGTTTCATCTCAAAGACTCTCTTGAGTCTTGCGCTGCAAGAAAGAAAGAAGTTATCAAGAGTTCCTCTCCTATAAATAGAATACTACAGCAAGAGGGAAACTCAACTTTTGAGCAAAAGAAAAAGAACATATTCATCAAGAATCTCTTTGTTTACAAATCACTGAAGAACTATATCTTTGTTTTGAGCAGGCTACTCTTTTCGTGTATTAAATCTTTGAAGAAGATTAATACTTTTCAAATTCAAATACTCTTGTAAAAAATTTGTAATTGTGCAGAAAGCATAAAGGTTGTAAAAATTCTTGCTCGTAACAGCAAGTGACTTGACCAAGTGAAAGTTGAAAGAAGTTAGTGTAAGGATAAAAAAGAAAGAAGGAGTTGAGATTAAGTCATAACTCAACTACCTAGTGGAAAATCTCACAAGTATTGCGGGGACTGGACTAGCCCACGTTGGGTGAACCATGATAACTCTTTTGTGTGATCTTTCTTCCTTATCTCTTTAATATTTATATTGTTCACACTCACTCACAATTACTATCTTAATTTTCAATTAAGTTACTAACATGTTTGTTTGAGAAATTTTTAATAGGTAAATTTTATTACATCACAATTCAAACCCCCTTTCTTGTGATATTATTTATCTTCAATGATTACATAAAGGCTATAACTTGATTATATTCTGCTAAACAACATCTAAAATTAGGTGCGAAGAAACGGTTATTGACATAAAAATATGATGGATACAATATAATTGTGTCACTATAATAATAACAATAATACAACACTCACACACACACACACACACACACACATATATATATATATATATATCATAAACTTCAGAATAAAATTAAAAGTAGATATCACAAATCTCAAATTTTATTGTTTTATGATAATAGATTGCAATAGATAAAAAAAAATACATTTTACAATTAACATGATGGTGCTTTTAGAGACAAGGTTGGTGCTTAAAAATGTATCTCAAAGCTTTTTGCGGTAGGTTTAGAATAGTGTACAATTTATTCCCCAAAGCAAATTAAAGTTTCCTATAAAACAATATATATGTATTGTCAAAGCTATTGAACTCTCTCCAACATCAAGCCATAAAGTGTTCTTCAGATTTAATAATTAAGTGCAATACATACCGTGCAAGAGAACTCGCATAATGTTTACATTGATTCTTCATTGGACATGCATTGCAGTTTGGATTTCTCTTTGTGCAAAAAACCTGCAAAATAATTTAAGATGATTTTGATTTTCTTATTGAAAAGGTAAAACTATATTATTCTAAATAACATTAATATGTACCTTTCCAAAGGTTATCATCTGATAATGCAATTCGTACCTATACAAAGCAAGATATCACAAAACAGTGTAATTAATAAATAGTGATATAAACAATAGTGTAAAAATAAATAAAATAAAAACTCTAAGACACTTACTCCTCTAAATTATGTATTTGAATTGATTCAGGTAATGGTTGCAGAGGAACCCATCCCAAACGTACGACAATTCTTCCAACATTTACATCCACCTTTAGCAGTGGCAAATATTTTATAAGTAAAAACACAATTGTCTAATAAAAATAGCTTTATTCATTAAAACAAGAATTTGTCTTCGCATATTCTCACCAGAAAAGCAACATGTTGAAATGTTAAAAGCTTTATACATTCCACACTTTTCAGTCCCAATCTATGTATGTCCATAAGATACTCCCTGCAACATGAACAATTTATTTGATTAGAAAAACTGAAGTTGATGGCTAATATAGATAAATTTTACAAAAAATAAAGTTTCCAAAGAGACCTAGATGTTGAAACTTACATTGCTTCCTTTTGTGGAATATCTCGTAGCCACTCTAAACTTGTGTTGCCATACTTGTCCATTAACTTGTTCAATACTCCCTACAAATATATAATGTACAAATTATAATTACCTCAATAATAACATGTCAAAAGTTATATATTATCAACAGAAAACTAAATACGTACATTTTTAGTAATCAGGTGTTGTTGATCACAGAATTCAATAGTTTTAGCAACTTCATAAGGTTTTGCATTTCTTAGTGCTTCCCAATCAACAGAATCCACATGATCAATGTGTTGATCACTTTTGGTGTGGATTTTTCTTAGTGTATCCCAATGTTGTCTTTGGTTTTCCAACAACCTATTTTTTCCTCCTTTTTTCTTACCTTTTTTTGTATTGGGCGTTTGTTTCTTACTAGGAGAATTTGTGTTTCTCTCTATGGAAGGTGGACTATTTTTAGTTTTCCGATTATCAACTTTGGAAGATTCGCTGACCTTTTGAGCTTCTATTTCTTCAAGTTTTCTATCCTTCAATTTTTTATCGGATTGAGGATCTAAAATATCCATGTTGTTGATCTCTTCCTTGATAACTTTGGAAGGGTCCAAGTTTCTCTCAATGAAACATGACTTATTTTCAGTTCCACTGTTATCAACTTTGGAAGTTTCAAAGTATTTCTCGGCTTCAAATTCTTCAACATTTATATAGTTCATCTTTGTATCAACTTTTGAGTTTGAAAAATCCATGTTCTTGCTTTGTTCCCTGCTAGCTGGTTTAACAGGGAAATTCGCAGCAAGTGACATAAATGCATTGCTATAGAAACAGGTGTAAGTATTAATATTCAAAGCCAAAGAAAATTTGGGTAAATTAATTAATTATTTTTCAACTTTACCTTGACGAAGAGTCTCTCACACTCTGAGTTAAGCAAACTCCAACCACGTAATCTAAAACGGAGCCTTTCCATGGTAAGAATCTCATATTGCCTACAAATTTTATTGATATAATTATAATCACGACTTTTAGAAATCAATTATAACTTTACAATTGCAACTTTTAAAAATCAACGGTAACTTGACATTTGGTGCATGCATTTTACAAATATTTTGACACAGAACAAAAGAACTTATAACAAGAAATTAACGCTTACAAATATAGTCATGTGTAATAAAAAAAAATCCATTGATATATTTACTAAGCAAAAAATTTATATTATGCTATTAGTGACTCACAATTTGCGGTTGATTCACAAATAATTCAATAAGTTAAAACCCAACATTGATGGTATAATATGAAATCAACAGAGAAGAAAACATACCTTGAACTTTATGCATTTCATCTATGAATAATAAAATCACTTTACGATAGGTTTCTCTTGTCTCCTTCCAACACCTCCGCTTTTGTTCATCATTCTCTTGATGTTCTCTTCCAACAACGAGTAAATTTCATACTCTTAATGTCTCTTCATCAAGTATTACATCAACTCTCGAGGGTGGTTGTCCATAAAGAACTAACTCCCCTGGTTTATTTTTATTTTTATGGAGATTTAGCTTATTTGTCTTTCTGTGTATTTTTTGCCCACTCGTAGAACTTTTGGGTCTCTTTCCCGTTTCAACATAGGGCAAGGGTTTTACCAAACTTTGTAGAGAATTGTATTCGACAACAGATTCATTGGTTATGGTTTAATTCTCAAATTCACCCTGCTCAACCTTTGAATCATTGAAATTTTCCAAAAATCATAAAGAGACAAAATCTCCATCTTCAACGAATAATTGCCGCTGACACTTGGGAATCTTTTTTAAATAACTTTCACTATGTTGCTTCGGTGTTGCAAGCTTTGGAGTGCTACCACTTTCAAGATGGCGCTTCTTTATTTTCTTGGGATTTTCAGACACCACTTTAGGATGAAATATCTTCCTTGTAGGTGTTTTTTGCAATTCATCATTAACATCCTTTTGGTTATTCCTCCCTTTCTTTGAAGACGATGGAAGAGATAATTCAACATCTTCACATGCACAACCGTTAAAGGTTAGACCCGTTTATCAATATTACAAAAAAATAGTTAAATAAAGATTAAAATCTTTTAATATTGTTTATGTATCAATTATAGACAATGTTACTAAGTCTAAATTGGATCATCTCCTTCTCTGCATTCTCTCCTTCTCCTGAATATGTAAATATTACAAACATATAAACATAAGAATACAAAATATATAAATGAAGAGGTAAATTGACTAACGTTTAATAATTTAGATAAGTTTTTACCTTTTCACAAATTTCAAAGATGTAATTGTAAGATTTTACAATTTGGAAGGTGTTTGCCTATTTACACCAAGTAAATCATTTATCTACATTAATTAAACTTGAATGGAACACTCTCTCACTCTCATCCTCACTCTCACATACAAGCTTTCATATCTTCATTTCCCGCAAACAACAACCAACCTTATCTTCAACAATGTTCCTTCTTCGCCGCTTCCAAAAGCCACCCACCTCCGACTCCAAAAACCCCTCCGATTCCGATTCCGACTCATCCTCCGACTCAGAACCAGAAACCCAAGACGACCCCGATGTCGAAGCTTATCTCAACGCATTCATCTCCCAAAACACCGTCACATCAGTCCCGGACTCCGAATTCGACCCAGAACAAAACTTCAAAGACGTAATGGAAGCTTATCATTCCGAAAATGTCGAAAAACACTACGACAAAAAAGCTCGTCGCAAGGTTCAACCTCGTAACCCGTTTGATTTTCCACCTGATTATGAGAATTGGAAAGAAGAAGATTTGAGAGAGCTTTGGGATTATGGGAATAACACCATTACTGGTACTGGTTGGGACCCTGCTTTTGCTACGCCTGATGAATGGGAATATGTGCAATGGAAGCATTATAAGGGACAAGATGTTCCTATTGCTCCTTTTTATCTTCCTTATAGGAAACCTATTCCTCCTATACCTACTAATCTTCCTACTATTAAAGGTCCTAGAGATGTTATTGAAGAATTGGATAGGATTGAAGAGTTTCTCAAATGGGTTAGCTATGTTTTTGAAGATGGTAGCACGTATGTTATAGAGATTCTTCTTTTCATTTTTTAGTTTTTTTTTTTTTTTATGTTAGTATATAGTTTGTCTC
>Ga0315915_1006773_pt1 | contig 13917 bp, 8 predicted proteins | sample MpolbnodulesMG_FD_207738 | JGI IMG/M metagenome (GOLD analysis project Ga0315915, IMG submission 207738) | Medicago polymorpha root nodule microbial communities from Los Angeles, California, United States - branched nodules | ecosystem: Host-associated > Plants > Roots > Nodule | place: USA... | reverse complement strand
GTCCTATGAGGTATGACTATGAGGACATGGTTGCTTATGCTTTACATATTGTAGAGGAAGTGGATCCACATTAGCCATCCACCAACAAGGAAGTTGTTACTGATACTAAATCTGTCAAATGGCTTGTTGCATGGGAGATGAGAAGGAGTCACTCTATAAGAATCAGACTTGGGAGTTAGCTATAGGACCTCTAGGGAGAAAAGGTAGTGACTTGTAAATAGTTGTTCAAGAAGAGGGAAGGGTTTCCACCAGCTGATGGGATCAAGTATAGAGCTAGGTTAGTTGCTAAAGGTTTCAGTCAGAAAGAGGAAGTGGGCTATAATGAGATATTTTCACCAGTAGTAAGACACACTTCCATCAGAGAGCTACTTGCTATAGTTTCACATCAGGACTTGGAGCTCAAACAACTAGATGTGAAGACAACTTTCTTGCATGGAGAGTTGGAAGAGGGGATATGCATAGCTCAACCAGATGGTTTTTAGGAACCCGGAGAGGAAGATTATGTTTGCAAGTTGAAGAAGGCCTTATATGGATTGAAATAGTCTCTAAGGTAGTGGTATAAGCGATTCGATAGCTACATGATTGAGATTGGCTATTCGAGGAGATCGTATAACAATTGTATCTACTACAACAAGCTCAAAGATGGTTACTTCATCTATTTGGTGTTGTATGTAGATGATATGTTTCTTTCAAATATTGACCTGAGCGTTAGATTCCTAACGTGTATGCAGGCATCATTCTTCTCCACCGTTGAAGTTCAACCTCCTCCAATCAGGAGCACCGCGAACCACCATTTCATTTCTTTGATCTTGACCAGACATGTTAGAAATCAAACACACAAGGTGCCCAAAAACACACCAACCAAAACAGAAGAAAGAATACCTACACCACCACCAAAGGATTAAAACCAACACAAAACCAACGACACAAAACCACCCCACCCTCCTAATGACCAAAACCAAAAGTAGGATGAACCAAGCCAAATACACCAAAAAGATAAGGCACAAAAAATCAGATATAAACCCTGTTCAACAGCACCCAAGCATGACCCCCACACAGTGACTACCGACTCATACAGAGAATTGATTCCACAACCCACTAACAGTGAGAACAGGATGAACCAGGGTGAGACCCAAAAAAATCAATACCAGAAATAGAACCTGATCTGACAAACCAATTCCTCCACTTTTAGAAGTTTACTAGAAAATACATAATCATTACAGATTTTTCAAATGGTCCACACAACTGAATGCAAGATCAACAAAAAAAACCGCGTCTAATCTTATTTGTACGCCTAATCATATCTATACCCAAATCCCCTGGCACCACCGAAGACCAAATTTACCAGCTACAAATCAAATACCACACCTTAGAGTCTAGATCACACTTAACAAAGAGATGATCTATAGACTCAATAAACCCCCCCACAAAAAGCACAAACAACATCCGTTATATCAATAATAACTCTAGGCCTTAGGAAAAGTTTCTCATCGGTTGATTCATATTTGTTGTTTGATTTTTATTTATTTTTTGGGATGTTTGGATCCATTGTTAATCCATATATGGTGACTTAAGCTAACAAATAATATAAGACAATAGGACCACATATTTGAATAAAAGAAAATGCTAACTAATGTCCCTAGAAATGTTTATAAATTAAATAGAATGGTCAAAAGCTGATTTTGGTTTTATAAATGGGATTTTGCTCTTTATACATTTAAAATTGTTCACAAACACTTCAAACTTAAAAAAATACCTTTAACTAGTTAATCACCGTTCATTTCAAAACGAGAGTTAAAACCTTTTCAGTTTGGCCTGCATGGAAACATGTTGTAGTAAAAGTAGTAAGTCACAGTAGAGAAGCTACGTGCTGCAGTGTCCAAATTTGTGCAGGTGCAGCAGGCTTATCGTAATCCTACAATTATGGCTTTTGTTTGGAAGTATCAATAATTGAAGAGTAAAGGGTCACTTTAGTCTCTGATATTCTGCACCTTGTTGTCACATAGGTCCTTGACTCGGAATTAAATACAAAGAGGTTCCTGACTCTGCACTTCCGTTACATTATCACTTTGTATTTAATCCTGAGTCAGAGACTTATACGATAGCGAGGTGCAGAGTTAATGACTAAAGTGACTATTTGCTCATGATTGAATTTAAAACATGTGTATAAGAGACATGCGGCTTTTGTTTGGCTTCTCAGTGCAAACCGACGAGAGGCTTGTGGTACCATTTGAATTGAATTCATTGCATACCTAATCTCCTTAATCCTCATAAAGTTGAGATAATATATTTTCAATGCTGAGATTGTGTGTGGTGTAATGGGACCAAAGTAAGTGTGAATGATTGTTCATCATAAAGTTAAGATAATATATTTTAATGCTAAGATTGTGTGTGGTGTAATGAGACCAAAGTAAGTATGACTCATTCTTCCACATGAAGTTAAAATAATGTATTTTAATGGTGAGAGAAAAATATTTGTACTTTTTCCGTTCTAAAATAACTGAGTCACGATTGAAAAATCTATTATAATTTTGTTTGAATCAATTTGTAATTGGAAATAACTTATTTCTAACCTTTTATTATGGGTGTTTTGTTCTTGTTAATTTATGGGTTAAATGATTTTTGGTTCGTGTTGTTGATTTTTGTGGGGTTTGAATATTTGTGTTTGAAGAAGATGAATGATAGAGTAATATTTTACATTTTTTAAGAAATGGATGTATAAGATGAATGATTTAGATGGAGAAGATGAATATCACCTGCTCCCTCCAATTATAAATAAATACACGTGTTTTTTTGTTTTTTTTAAACTAAAAAAATACACGGTGACATAGCTCATTCATGTGACATTAAAAAAATACACGGTTTCTGATAACTTCATAAACGTATATAGACAAGCACAAGTAGAGATAGCTCATTCATGTGACATTAGATAAATGTTCTGATTAAAAAAAACAAAATATGTACCAAAAAGATTAAATAACAAAAAGAAAAAGTAAAATTTTTGTTTACAGTGGAAATAGCATGTAGAGTACTAATGTTTTTGTAAATTGTATCGGATAAATTGAGAAGAATTTATTGATGAAAATACTCATTTTAATTTCCAATGTAATAGTTGCAGCTATGAAACAAACTCAATGGCATTATTATCATCTGTTTTTTTTTCTTCTAATGGAGTAACCTTAATTGAATATCACTATAATCATCAATTCACTTTTGTTGGTTAAAATTTTTATCAACAGGGACAAGAAAATTACATTTCTCCGCACACTTGTTTGCTTCTCGATTATCAACGCGACAAGTTTTTCCCGCTTCTAGTGAAATTCCTTTAGAAGACTCAAAACCTATAAGAAATAGACTATACAATCCAGTTCTATATAAGAAGTCATTAATTTCTTGGAATGTAAGTTTCTTTCCTTTCCTTCTTTCTGTCACTTGTTTCTTTTTCTATAGCATACCAATCAGAGAGTTTCATTTCAAAATTACAAAGCTCTCAAATAGTAAAACACAAGATAACAACACAACTTCGGATAGATGTCGAAGTCTAAATTTGCTATGCCATTGTCAGCTTACATAATGCAGCAGCTATCACCTTGCCTGTAAAGAGATATTCACATGATCCGGTTATTGTAGTAATAAAGTTAAAGTAAAAAAAGTAAAAAATCGGTCATCTTTTAAAATACTAGTGTCAAATCCTGTGAAAAAGAGGAGGGTCCAAAATTTGTACCTTTTTCTTTCTTCTTCGTATTTACTGAGAGCTTCCTCATATTTTAGCCAAAGAGTACTTGTATCCTGAGGGTTCACATTCTTTGGTCCTATAAAATATGCTTGAACGAAAAACTCTGGAGTTCTTTCCCTGTATAACAATCATTGAATTGAACATGAATTAGTCAGGGCAAACGTTCAAGTCACCAATGATTATTCCTATTGAGTAAACACTTAATTTAGTTCTTCGGATATGCCTAGGTATTTATAATATAAACAACAAAATCTATTTATCACTAGGTTGGGTCGATTACATGTAGCCGACCCCACTTAGAGGGTTAAGGCTTGGTTGTTGTTGTTGTTGGGTCAATTACATGGATTAAACATTTCCATATTTATGGAATTGGGGTAACTGTCATGCATAAAGAAGAATCTACAATGGAGGTCAGATCAGATGTACCTTCCTTCATATTCTGATAACCATGCCACATAGGCAGCACCAAAGTACATGGACGCAAATGGATTGCTTAGATCTTCAACAGATTCAAGTTTGTAAGCCCTGAAGCCCAATTCCCTGAACAAAAACACCACATTTCACACACATAAATTTCAGGGGAAGAAAAGAGAGCATTGCTTGAACACTAGTAAATCCATTTTAGGCACAGTTATGATGCAAGACTTTTTTTATAATTGAAAATCAAAGATAGTTTCAGACATGCAGTATCAGAAAGCTTCTACTAGAAGCTGGAAAAACCGGACTTTTACCATGTGAAACATTACTTAGTTTTAGAGTTTTGTTAAATAAGAATGTCATTATTCTACTTTATAGGTTGATGATAAATTGATAATGGACATGGTCTAATATTGAAATTATACAATTTTGCTAGATTGATAAAATACATTATGCACAAACCGACATATGATTCTAACGGTAAGCAGTTGACGTGTTTAATACATACAAGTAAAGCCAAAAAGCAGTGGAAAAGTCAATCCCCATTATTCCAGGTCTTGGTCCATCTCCATGTACAAAGCGCATGCTAGCAACCTCTCCAATGGCACAAAGTACTGTCTGCGCACCAAACAATATTCAAAAGAAAAAAAACACGAGAAATTAACATTTTACACATTAAAAACAAAAGGCGCGTATGAGACGCATACATTGAAAGTACTCTCAGTTGATTTTTATAAAAAGTCAGAAAAATTTAAAATGCCATTAGCATCGATGAACCCAAAGATTCTGTTTTTTTTTTTTCTTGTGATACTTTCTATAGGTTTACATATATTGTTCAGTACCAAAAGGGTTCTCAACTTTTTCAACATGTTCAATATATGTTGTAGGCATACTTGCATTGCATTTAGCGTAATAATTTCCAATTTAAGGTAATCAAACTCCTCCAGTTCTGTATACTTACAGATTTAATCTTTTGGTTGCTGAGATGTTTGAATGCAACTATATCTGCAACTGCCTGTAACAAAAAGGATTAACATATCATAAGAATATGCATTTTATTCACTGAACACTAAAAAAACAAAGCCGGCCTAATACTATAAAATCTCTACAATAGCGGGGTCTAACAAAGAGTTAGGCTCATCATGGGTCTATTATAGTTTGCCTTAGCTTGTATTTAAAAGAGGTTGACAAGGACATGTACATGATTTTTAGGACCTAAATAGCTCAAGTTTGCATGCATTTGAATTTCACTAAAACATCAAATGTCCTATAGTAAATGACTATCAACTACTAATGAGACTGTTTAGGAGAGCATCGGAAAACAACTTATGACAGGTTCATAAGTTGTTTTCAGCTTATTGTCATAAGCTCTCTAGAATAGCTTGTAAAAACAGTTTAGAGCTTATCCGATAGCAGATGACTTTATTTATATTTTGTTATAGAAATAGCTTATACATAAGCATTTATGTTATAAGCGCTTAATTAAGTTGATTTCCCAAACAAGGACTTTGCTTCATCCTTGTTGTACCTCTTACACGGACAATTTCATTATTGACATAGAGAGCTAGAGTGACATTTCAAAGACAGGTTCCATTCTAAGCATATTTATCTTTATTATTACGAAACAAAATTTGATTAGACTTCTACATCGTAAATAAGTTCCAAATCAGAACTTCTTACTACCAAAATGTCAAAGAATTATAACTAGAAAGAGAATAGAGGAATAGTCAAAGAATAATATATCATCTTCATATGAAATAACAAAAATTAAGGAAGGAAACGAGACTATATAAAGCGTCTCATAAAATCTGTCTAAAGGATTATGAGTCTCGTATCATCTTCATATGAATTATAATTTGTTTCTTGATTTATCTATTTATTTAGGATTATGAGTCTCGTGTCTTTATATATAGGGGTTCATGTTTAGATTTTTGTATCAAGTTAGCATCAAGTTATTATTGGTAATATCTGAACACTTATTGTTTTTCTCATCTATTTATCTAAAACCCATAACTTCAACAAAAAAGAGAAAGATAACAAACAAAGTAATTCTGAATAATTTACTAATTAGTTGTACATCTGAGTAATTACTCATAGTAATAGATTCATACCTTCATTTCCACCCGGGAAAGATATGGTCGCTTCTTCTCATCAATAGAAAAACGCACCTTTCCATGCGTTTCTTTGGATTTAATCCATACTTTTCGGATTACAGGATGATTCCACATAGCTTCCATGTCTTCTGGAGATGCTTTGGAATCCCAATATGTGTCATCTTTTGCATCTTCAGATAAAACATAACAAAATTTTTGTCAGGCAATATAGCTATGCAAGTATACGGGTATGTGGCAAGAAAATTATTTGGATATATTTAATTAAAATCACAATAAATAAGACTGACAATATTCAGATCAATATTTATTTGATATGGACATATGATAAGAAATCAAGAAAGTAAATGAAATTGTGATGATAATCATCAAATTAAAAGCTAAGACACAAAGTAAGAACGGACCATCAATTTAACTACGTCAACTTTCAGACTGCTATGGCACAATCTGTACAATTGAATGCTGATTACTTTATCTTTCAGCAAAGTGACAATAATATCATACAATTACCACAAAAGATAAGAAAATTGCCTATATTTTCCTTCGTAGTTTTATCACTTTTTATGTGTTTCATGATTTTACATTATAGCTATGAAATCTAGGGAATTCCAGGACTAGATGTGAAAAAGATAAAGAACTAATGAAATGACAATTGAAGTTGAACTGAAGCTAGCAAAGCCTCAAGCTTCAGACACACTTTATTTATATGATCAACATCGGAAACAGAGAATACAACATTGACTCTAAAAAAGGGTAGTCATTAAAACTTTTATCAAACAAAGGTCGAAAGATTCTACTCTGTTTTATTCCCTTTCAAAAGCAGACAAGAAAACAAGAGCATCCATCACCATCTGTAATTCCTTCATTTAGTACAAACTTATAGTTTCATGTAATGTGGAAAAAGTAACCCGATACAAAGCAATTTGATAAACTATAAAATGTGAATTCTGAACAACATCAATGTTGCAGGAAACAGTAGGATGGAGATGACAAAAAATTTAAACAAACGAACAATTAATTTGGCTTTACTTTGATATAGATTTGTTAGGTCGCTTTGACAAAGACTATAACGGACCAATTTTTGGCTTGCTAAGCCGAGGCACTACTTTTTTCAACATTTTGTTATTTTTATTATTCAACTTCGCCTTAAGTTGGAAACTACCTGATTACCAAGTCTTTACCACTCAAATAACCACTCAGGTACTATGAATGGGACAATTGGAACCTGGAACTGGTCACTAGACTTAACAGAGAAAAGGAGTTACTAACAGCTTGAGCAGTCAATTCTGATTAATATATCATTGTGGAAACAAAGTAAAATTTCCCTGCCTCAATGGTTAAAAAAATAGGTTCTCGATGTAAAATAATAGCAGTAGAAGGTGAAACCAATGTTGACATTGGGCCTAACTCATCCTTACGAAAGCGGCTTGTAATGTGAGGAGTGCCTCCTCTTTATCAACTCTCATCAAGAGTCCTATCTATCCGATGTGGGACTTGGGTTTTTCCCAATAACTAAAACATTAGACACAAAGTGAAACTAAGTTGATTACTATGTTAAATTCAAGAGTCTTCAGACTTTTAGAAATACTATAAATAGGGTAGCTATGATTTTTGGGCGGCCAATCTGTGTATTTATTGTCATGAAAGTACACGCAGATTCAATTATTTGTTCTTGAGTTTTCCTTATTCTCAATATCGTATCTAGATTCTAACAAAAGACAATCCAAATGCGTGATCCAGTGGAGCCACTGTCCATAGTTGGAGTGTTTTAGGGAATTGTATTCTTCCAAATTCCATTCTAGACAGTTTAATTGGTCAAGTAGCCTAGTGGCTAGAGCTCACACAATTTAATTGTGGAGAAGTGGGGTGTCCGAACCCCGGCCCCTGCATATAATATGCAATATCCCTGCCAACTGAGCTAAGCTCACGGGGATTCTGTTTTTGCATTTATATCTTAAGAAATAACATGTTTAAATGGGAGTATTAGGGGGAAATGTAATTGACCTTTAGAATGTTCTGCCGGAAGAGGAGATCCGGTATGAGAATGAACAGGAACCACACCATTGCTTTCTGGAGGACTATAATCAACAGATTTTCTGCACAAGGATGAAGAATTAACAATAGGATATTCTGAACAGCGCATTTCAATTTCAGCTTTCCTTCCAAATTTTAACCCAGAAATAGACTATAACTCATTACTCAGTATGCTGCTGTTGAAACTATACACTCCCACATTACTACTGGTCAAGATTCAGTAATCAAATAATTTGATGCAACCAAAAGAAACACTAGATATACATACATTACACACACACACACACACACACACACACACACACTCCTGCACGCAAGCACACATGCACCTCAATGGATGAATCAGTGATTCAGTATTGCAGTAAGGAAAGAAAAACAACAGTAGATAAAGAAAGAGAAAAGAAGCCAAAGAGTGGATGCATACTATTATAGCAAGGAAAAGAACTAAAGATCCAACACAATACACAAACAGTAGAAATTCTGTATGTTTATTATAAGAATTTTAGTTTACATATGAATATTTATAGGCAATATTAGCGAAGTACACAGGAACATATATGCAATTATATATCACATGAAAGTTCAAAATGAAACTCAAATGAACTACAATTATCAACAAGGAACCACCTGGATGGAAAACTTTCTTTGACTGTGAGATAGTTTCTCCAATAGCGCAATGTTGATTTGTGAGTTGCCTTTTCCGCACCACCTTTATATGCCCTTATTATAAACTCTTCACTTCTTTTTCTGCAAGAAATGCCACACAATATGATAAATGTTTCAGAACAAACACTCATGGTAACTACTGGAAATCATTCATTGCAAGTGCATATAAGCATCAATCTGTAATATTGCTCTACAATCCCATTGGCTAATGATGCACGTAAGTATGATGATATTGGGACATATACATAAATCACATGAAATATATGTAACTTACTTGTTATCAAAGTGCGACAGCCATTTAAGATAGGCAGCAGCGAAATACACATTAATGAAAGGCTTGAATAGACACTTTATATTCCCTTCTGCAGCATATGAATGATAACCTAATGCACTGTAAGCTGCATTAACCTTGGTGGACCATATCATTACAATGAAATAAGGAATTTTTACACGTAAACATCCAATTTGGCCATTGAAATTGCAGGACCGTATCGGCCTAATCCCTCATATGCCGATGATATTTGTAGAGCTATAATGATTAATAACATTAAGTTGGTATGTAGAGGATGAATTTGAAACCTAGTGAATAATGTCAGGGATGCATTTGATGACAAACGAACTTGATTAATCATTTACAGTCCCAGAAATAATTTTGGGGTATTGATAATGCGGAGAACTAAGTTGAAATGGCTTTACAATTTCAGGACAAATTTGGATATTTACTCGAATTTTTTCTGTTATTTGGTGTATGAAATAAGCCCATCAACATCTAATAAGTACCTTATCAACCATTCAACAGTTTTTGGTAAAAGTTGCATAAGCCCCACATTAGGCTCTTTAGATTTATGGCCATAGTTTATAACAAGTAGTTGCCTGTCGCTTTCAAGTTCGGCAATAGCACAGATCATGCCCTACAACAAGGATAAAATAACCACGACAATTCTTAACAATTAAATTATCAATTCTTATCAAATAAGTACCATAAACTGCGAAGAGTTGAAAGGTATAAAACAAAAACGTATGTGTTAGTGTCAAGTCTGTTTCACTGAGAAATCGTTCCCAAAAAAAAAGACATACAGGATTTATCTCTGACTGAAAGTGCCTGCTAATAACAATGTCAGCTACAGCCTGAAAATACACAATTATACGAATTAAAAAAAAAAAACAAAGGAATACATGATCATCATCTAGCAACATATTTTGAATCTATTATAAACATCTTCTGCAATTAAAAAGTTTTCATGACTTCCTTTTATTAATTTAAACCACTGTTCAATACTTACAAATACCTAAATGGACATTCCAATGGTAAAAGTTACAAATAAATATTTCATCTCTATTTTCTGAGTATATTCATCTATTTATGAATTTTGAAACTTAAAGGCACAAATAGCTTCTAAAAGTACCATACCGAAACTTCTTTTACGAAAAATCCTAAAACTTGTGTTTCTTATAAGTAGCAGCCAACAAACTAGAAACTCGAAATATCGTCAAATCATTAACATAGGGTGATGTGCAGTACCCTCATTTCAGTCTGTGTCAAATATGGCTGGCCATCAGGATCGCGAGAGAGATGAACTTTTCGACCTCTTTCCTCGCCAACTTTTAACCACTCGGCACTTACTTCAGGTACATTCCACATCGCCTCTAAATCCTGGGGATCAACACAATCATCCCAATAGCTGAAGTTGGCGGCCATACTGAAATACAAACAAAATTTACAGAATGAATCGGGTGCTGATACATAAAAGAAATTCATCAAACACTTTATGCATAAACATACAAAAAAAATCCATTAATAAAGGAGCTAAGAAAATATCATATGAATAAACTCATCTAACACAAATTTTCAATTAACCCACAAGGGTTATCCTAGTGGTGGTGTAGACATCGGACCTAGGAGTGTGCTCCTCTCTAGGTCTCACGTGCCAACAATTCCGATGTTGGGTCAGTCCATACAGAGGTTTGCTCAGACTTCAATTGGGCCCCACTAGTGCAGAGTCGATTGGTCTCTTGCAGTAGGTTTTTGGGTCGGATACCGAGTTTCAAAAAAAACACAAATGTACAATGAAGAAAAGTTCCTAACCTTTAAATTTTTGCTACGTTTTAGGGTAAATCAACAAAACAACATTACCTTCGTCAAAGAGAAAAGAAATGCAGCTCCATAAAAATCAGAATTCAGATTAAACAAATAAAAAATTAAAATCTAAGCTTCATTCAATTGTTACATTGATAAATAACAAAAAATTAAACAATTGATTAAACACGATAAATTTATTTGGGTAACGATAATTAATCCGTACCCCAATATTCAAAATAAAATAGCTATGTCAGGTAAATCACATTTATAAAGGATGAACATTATGAATTTGTATTAAATAAAGAAAAAATGAAAATAATGTGAATACCTCCAAAGACAATGGCAATGTGACAAAAGGGTTAGCAAAAGAAAAAATTATATATGTTGCAAGGAATGAGGTGTTTGAATGAAACCTCATTAAGCAAATATTACCAATGCCAACTTTTGAAAGTTGAAAATTATTGGTAAAAGATCATTTTATATAGCGACACATTGCATTGTTGCTTGCCACGGTCGTAGCTTTGTGCCTTTTGGTGGGCCCGTTTCTTAAATTCTAGTTGTCTTGACGGATTTATAATTTGGACCGTAACTAATAAGTAATAATAAAAAATTTGTTTAAGAGTAAATAATTGATCTTTGGATTAGGAGTTAAGAAACCGGTTGGGTTTAAAATAGAAGCAGAATGCAAAACTTGGAAAATATTTACTCCATCCGTTCCTTTATAAATGTACCCTTATATATTTATTGCAGAGAGAGAAATATATGAAATGAAGTATTAAATGATTAAGGTTATTATAGGAAAAAGATAAATTGTTGTATCAAAAGTAGTAAAAGTATTTGTTGTCTTGGTTTGTGTAAAAAGTCAAAATGTGACAATTAAAAAGGAACGGAGGGAGTAATATTCATCATTCAAAAGTTAATATCGTTTGATGACAAAATACTAACAAGTGTAATAGTACATTGACAAATAGTAATATTTATAAAAGAGTTCGTCTTCAGAGAGATTGTATAGTTTCAACTCGATTATTGCGATTATGATCAGGGTATTTGTAATAGAACGCATGGTTCGCACTTGGAAATTTGGTTGGTTTACTGCCCCCGATGTCTCGGTGAAACCCATAACCCTCGAAGGTTTAAGAACGTCAAAGTAAGAAGCAAGTATCATTAGTTTATGTCTAAATCTAATCAACAGTAGAACCATTAACATATGTCTTGTCGACAAAGTTAAGGTTAGTACTCATTGTGACCTACACCAATTCATGGACATTTGTAGACACATAAAAGGCATTAAGAATAATTATAGTGAAGTTCGTCTTTCATGACCTAACCAAGAGAGGTTTAGCTACTCATGATGTCCAAACACAAATCTACATATGATTAAACAAACATAAGAAAAGAATCGCCGATGTTTGACTCCTTCACTCCAAATGTCCTCTAATCGCTCCAAAATCGTCGAAATCGCACTTTCGATGTCGTCTGCTCGTCCAAAGGTCTTTTTTCGTTGACTTGGGGGAAGTTGGCTTGTGAAGCGAAATTGACAATGAGCTCGTTTATTTCTTGTCGTTATATTATCACGGTGCGGGGCTCATAGCCCGCAATGCGAGATGGACAATAGATAACACCTTTGTTTTTCAATGGTATTATTCCTCCAAAAAGAAAAAAAGTAGACAATTGAAGTAAATAATGCATTTATATGTATTTGGCTCAAATATCTCACTAGTCATAATTTCACGAAGATTGTGCTAGCTAGTATGTGGTCCTTCCTTGTTCATCCAATTACACTTTTAAGTAGTGCATTCAAAAAGATTTCCACTAAAGGGGAAGTTTTTATTGTTGGCATTCATATCAATCAAACATGGGTATTAGCAAAATGAAAAGAAAACAATAGAGAACATGGGTTACCTCCGATGAAGCGCTTCTTCAAACATGTTAAGGGTAAAGAGGGACATGACATTTATGCTCAGACCTGAATCACATATAACTTCTCCCTTAAAGCGAGTCCCAATAGGATGTTAAAACTCATGTATTTGGTAACTTTTGTGGGAGATTCCTATGGATTGTCACATGTTGCCGCTTGTTGAAATAGAGACGAGCCTTGTGATGTGGCTCCAAACTATCAGGCATGAGGTCGCTAAGGAAATGCATGCACAAGTGGTTAGGTGTTGAATCATATCTCCAATCGGCCTTATCGCTCTGTTATGATAGTACCCTCAAGAAAGGTTGGTAGTTAATTCTAACCTGTGTTTCCTCCGTAGATGCTTGTTTCTTATTTCAGGGCTTTCTTCCTTTACCAACTAATACCTTATGATGCTTGTGCCCTAGTTGTATTCACCTTTGATCAATTAACATTCAGCCTTTCCTTAATTCTTTCCAACCTTAGATAACCCAAAGTTGATTCTCTTGCTATGTGATGACAATGTGATTCTTCCTTCCCAAACATCATTTTTTTTTCTTCTTTTGATGTTGGTAAGAAAGGTCTTCCAAGATAACCGGGAATTACTCTTTTCCCATCATACTCATTACTTCATAGTTTAATGAATTGCCAAATATTATGAAAATAAATTTTAAAATGACCTTTTGTCATTCATTATATAATTATCTAAGAAAAATATAATATATATTTGGTGTGAACTATATATTCTTTGCGTGCAACTACAAGGTATGATCCCTCGAGTCTGATAGGACCGCAATGAATGGAACATTATAACATTGTACTACAATTGATTCAAATATGTAAATCACATATCAAGGTTGTAATAGTGTCATGTGTACTTTTTATTGAATTACTTCTCGTTTGTTTATATTTTATTGAATTATAGCATAATGAAACACTCGAGGAAAACAATTTTTTCATGGTATCACCAACCTAAACC
>Ga0315915_1006770_pt1 | contig 13921 bp, 8 predicted proteins | sample MpolbnodulesMG_FD_207738 | JGI IMG/M metagenome (GOLD analysis project Ga0315915, IMG submission 207738) | Medicago polymorpha root nodule microbial communities from Los Angeles, California, United States - branched nodules | ecosystem: Host-associated > Plants > Roots > Nodule | place: USA... | reverse complement strand
AAATATAAGTCATCTTCCAAGTTACTAGATGTATTTGTTATTATTTTTTCTTAATATAACCTTACGTCAATTGTAAATACATCTATCTATACACAAAGAGTAGTTTAGTAAAAGTATTACATAAAATGTACACATTAATTACACTACCAACTTTTTAACATATATGAAAAATGTAAAAAGATGTTTATAAAAAGGGATGGAGGGAGTACATCTCAAGTAACTCAAATGATTAATCTATGATGTTGCATATAAAGAAGGAGGGTATAATGGTTTTATTTTTAAAAATTACTTCCTCCGTCCTAAATGAGTGTCGTAGAATGAAGTATATTATTCAAATATATATTTTAACTATATTTTTATTTTAATACAAAAAGACAAATGATAACATATAAATTGTTATGTGAGTTTTCTTATGAATTTTAAAGTGTCAATTTTTTTATATAAATGTGTATTGACTGATGTCGACTAAATAATTCATTTTGGGACAAGTACTGTTCAAAATAGAAGTTGTGTTAATGCATCTCAACGCCCATTTCATGGTGTGGGGACAATATCAATGACACATAACTTACCACTCAAATTAAGGCGCAATTAATATTCATTGAGTTGAGCACCTAACCAAACCCACTACTAGTACTCTCCACTTATATAAACAAAAACAACCCACATAGCCATTATAACTTTCTATGCTTATAAATACATAGCCAATTAATCAAGTATACTTCACTCTAAAATTTGTCCAAATATTTGCTAATTAGAGATCAAGTAGTGAGAATGATGAAGATGAAGGTTGTGTGTGCATTGATGCTTATGGTAGTGCTTATGGTTGAAGTGGCTACCATTGCTGAGGCTGCAAATTGTAGCCCACTTGAATTAAGTCCTTGTCTTGGGGCAATTACTTCAAATTCACCACCTTCAACTAATTGTTGCTCCAAATTGAGGGAGCAAAGACCATGCTTATGTCAATACATCAAAAACCCAAATTTGAGGCAATATGTTAACTCTCCTGGTTCTAAAAGGGTTGCTAGTGCTTGTAATGTTGTCATCCCAAATTGTTAAGTTCAAATAAACTAAAACCATCCTTTTCTATATACGACCATCCATGAGGTATTATTGTATTTCTTAAATACAAATTATGTCCTTTAAGTTTGTAAGTTAGTATAATTATCTTTGGATAATTAAGTTAATTAGTAAGATAAAAAAGCTTGATCACTATATATATACACATATTGTGTGTAAGATATATATGTGATGTATTGTAGCTTTGAACTTGTGATCTGTACTTAGCTTTGAACTTGTGATCTGTACTTAACAATGATGAATAATAATAATAAAGTGATGGTGTTATTATATTATTTATATTCAGAGTGATATTAATTTGCTCGAACAAATTAACTCTGATATATTTTATATGTGATTGAGTATAATATTAATAAGTTTGTGTTGAAGAATTTTTAAATGATTAGCTAATAGTTGGTTCTGGCAAATAATAACTGATTAGCTAGCAGATTAATATAATTCATATTTTTTGGGGTCATAACATAATAACACTTGTATTTTATATGTGAGTGAAGTTTTATATAAGTGTTGCGATGCATAGAACCGGCTTCCTCTCAAGATTTTAGAGCCTCTATTCTACCGAATTTCTTTTACAATTTTGCTACCGATTATTTGATAGAAAAATCACATTTTTTTTTTTTTGATTTTGTATGTGCTTATTTAAGCTTTTAAATTAATAAAGCCTAAAAAAATAGTAGTTGATTTTTTTTTTTTTGTGGTGGATGGAGTTTAAACCTCGGACCTTCCTTGCCAAAGTTAAACTCACGAGGACTAAAAAAATAGTTGATTGAAATGTGAAATTATTTTTAGAAGTTTCAAAATAAATTAAAATAGGTTTTAATGAGTGTGGTAAATAAGCGAAAAAATTATAAAGTGGATTTTTTTTTTTGTCAAGTTATAAAGTGGCTTTTACTATGCTATAGGCTAACTGAAATTAACTTCTGATACACACAAAATTTGAAAAATATATAATTTTGGTGGAACACAAGCTATTTGTTTTCGTAAAACGATTAATTAGTCAACAATTTCTTAAACGAATTTTAGTTTATTTTGAATATTAGTCTTCCTTCACAATTATATGCACACAATAATTGATGTAAGATGCTCATATCTTGTTCCGACAAAGTAGAGATGTGGGGGAGAGAAATTACGAAAACTGAGGGAAAAATGTAGTATAAAATGAGAAAAGTAAAATTTGAGGAATGGGAGACCTGTAGACCAAATATATCTAAGAAACCTGTCATTATAATAATGACATTTCATTTCTTTTAGGCTTTATTTGAGAGTTTAGAGTCTAGAGGAAGTGAATGTACTGAAGGTGGAAAATACAGGAGAAAATGGAGTAATCTTTCACTTTTTTGAAAGAATAGTTTTTTAGATATGATAAATTTAAGAGCGGTTCTCCCATCCTCCCTTCTATTTTTTATTTTAATAATATTATAACAACATAAATTAAATTTGAAGAATTCATATAAACCTCCAAAATCATCATCCAATACAATTTTTGAGTTCATCAAATAAGGAGGGTTTTGTATTATGAAAAAAAGTTAACCCATAAAATCCTCTCCTCCTGTTGTCATTTATTTCTTCCACCTGTTCACTCCTTTTTTCCATGTCTCTCCCCTCCCTTACCCTTCAAACTCGCAAACAAAGCCTTGGGAAATAAGAGAGTTCGATCTCTGCATTTAAAATCATCTCCATTTATTCAATTTGCTGAGAGAAAATATAAAAAGTTTGAAAAAAATTATAAAATAATTAATTATGGCTGGACTCACTAAATGGTAGAACACATCTCATCTACTTTTTGTATCTATATCTTTTTAAATAATTACATCATTCATTTATCATGCTTCATGATAAATGGAAAGGTTATGCAATAATCTTTGTTTTTATATTGATACGATCCTATAAGAGATTTTAGGTTAATAGAAATTGATGCTCTGATCCAGAAAATTAGGACAAAGTACATAAATTTTGGATGACCAAATGTTTTTTTTTATAAATGGGACGAGACAGAGCATTATGTATTTATTTTTTTTACAAATGTTTATATAATGTATTAGAGCTGCACTGCGGTACATTCACGATTAGTATGAAACATGGGATCAAAACTAATGTATGATATCTTTGCAACGACAAAAAATGACGAATGGTCGAATGGATATTTACCGTAGGATATGCATTAGGTTGTAATTTGTTGTTATTTGAGATCAAGGAAATTTTTTCGTGTGAACTGAGTAAAGGTATCACTACTTTATTTTGTTAGCGATCATCTCTACATAAATTCTCTTCTACACTTTGAGATTTGTTCCGTTAAGAACATTAAAATTTTGAAAAATCTCTCTTAAAATCCCAACAGTAGTATCAGAGTTTTGGTTCTGATTAAATCATTAAATTTGAATTTAATTTATGCATAATGATATTAATATGATGATATATTCCTAGCTAGTTATATGCAAATGTTAATCGGTATATATGATACTTCGATGATAACATAAACTATTTTCGTTTGAATCGTATAAAAAAACTTATTTTCAACAAAGAGTAATTAAAATTGGCACCATGTTTTGTATTTGGATGATTCAATATTGTTCTAGCTTTACCTGCACCTCTTAATATTTATGCTCGAGACATTGTTCTGGCTTTACCCGCACATGTTCCATCCATGAATCCCTTAAGTGTTGTCTTTCACACACTTATGACCTCCCTTTCGAATGCAAAGTAGTCTTGTGACAATCTTTACATACGTTGCATCTGAATCTGCCCAAACCACTTAAACTACAAACATTGACTATGAACCATTCCTAACCATTCTTGAACCTGGATAACCTTTGCCAAACACATCAGAAGTTGTGCAATAACCTGACCAAACTATTCTTCAATCTGACCAACCTCAACCTTCTCTCACTTAACAGAAATTAGCACTATCATCTGCAATAAGGCTAAGAATATGTTCTCTAATAGTCAGAACGCAGTGAATGTTGAACTCTTGCCATCCAGTCTAAAATTCTTCCTCTTAATTCATTAGACTTGCTCATCAGAAGAAAAAGATCTAAGGACTTAGCTTTGATTGTTCTCAAAGAAGAATTGTCTGATGAAAAGAAGACACATGAAGCATTGGAAGCTAAGATTGAGGAAATTGCTTAGATTCAATCAACTATGATTCAAACTCAAGTAATGTTTATGCAGAACCAGGCAGAATTGAAGGTCAATCAAGATGAGATGTCTTTCATCTAGATATTTCTTCTTAAGGACACTCTGGTTGCCGAGGAATATTCTTCTTCACTAATGGCTCCATATCAATAAATCTTGATGTTGTTGAGTTTCATAAAAAGCTCACAATTTAATGGGAAAATAGTTGAAGAAGTTGAAATGATGTCTCAAGTTTATACCGAAGATTGGCTCCACTCTCGAACTATATACTGAAATTAGCTATTGCTCAATCCTATATCTATTTGGTGGGACATTATGCCCGAGTTTGTTTGGGGGGATTTCTTTAGGGACCGTTTGGAGTTACCTAATTTTTGTTTTTCGTATTTTTCATTTCCTTTTGAGGGTTTGGTTTCACACCCCCCGGTACATAATTTTCCCTTTTATATATTATATGGGTGAGCGGCAGAGGATTGGAGTTCCCTGGAAGTGTCGACCTAATCGGGATGTCCAACGACTCCTTGATGTCTTCCTCACTCTTGATTCAATAAAAAAAAAAGATGAGATGTGTTCTGACATCAAGACTCTATTGAGTTGTTTTCCAAACAACCTTAGGACACCTTTATATACATTTTTTTTTTGTTGCACAAAACACTTCTGAACTTGTATATTCATTAACTTTGATATTTTGGTTAATATACAGTTTATTTTATATATCCATTTCTCTGTGTGCATTATTATCTTGTTTTTGTTGATGACAAAAGGGGGAGTCAGATAGAAAGTATTTAAGTTTGAGTATGAACGTATAAGAGAGCTTAAAATACTCTACCTCTAGCAATTTTTTATGGCTTAAATGGATGAATCTTAAATTTTTGAACTTTGGCAAATGAACTTAAATAAAAGGAATACTGGTTTGTTTAGATACAACTATATAAAAGGAAAATAATCTCAATATTTTGGTAGTTATTTTCTCTCTCTTCTAAATATGATTTTTGTTACAAAAGAAACAAAAGGGTTAAAAATTAAAATATGTTGAGGTGTCAAATAATTAGGATGGGAAAAAGTGTGGTTTTTGGGTAAGAGAATGCAAAAAGAAAAGAAAAAACAAAAAAGAAACAGTTATCTAGGGAAGAAGATCCCACTAGCATATGCTAGTAGGAGGTTGTTGATTCCATCTGGAGGTGCAGCAAAGGACTCGTACGTCTCAAGAGAGCTAGCCCAAATCTTTGCAAGGTAATCTGCACAGACATTACCTTCCCTTAGAGTATGAACTAATTCCACTTGCCAATCTCGAGATAGCAGCTCCTGGATATTATAAAGGATCGCAACATAGTGATGCCATTATTTAACAGGTTTCTTAATCAACTTGATTGCTGTTTTAGAATCGGAATAACACACCAACTCTGACATGCCAAATTCCCAAGCCATTCTCAATCCATGATAAACTGCCAAGAATTTTGCATGCATGATATTTGAAAAACCAATGTTTCCCGAAAAGCCACTATACCAAGCACCATCATCATTACGAAGCAAACCCCTAAAACCGGAAACACCCGGATTACCAAGACTGCTCCCATGAACATTTAAAATCATGTCATTCCCATTGGACATATTCCACTTTATCAACCTCGTGACAGAATCATGCTGATGTTTAAGGAAACACTTCGATAACAGTTGGGCATAATTAAAAGTACCCAACTGTTAGTGAAGGAAGACATTAATTCATTCGCAAAACACAACTTATTTCTCCCACGCCACAACCACCAACGAGCAGCCAAAAATAGAAAAATAGTGGTGCCAAACGTTCCTTGCCTCAACCAGTCATATAAATCATCCCCTTGGTAGAATAAGTGGTCCACGAAACCAGTAGATTTCTAGAAAATGGTTGCGAATTCACAATCTCACAAACAATGAAGAATTGTTTCAGCATGTTGATTGCACCTAGGGCAGAGATTGGATTGAAACATGCCACAATGACATAACATCGATCTTGTAGGAAGAGAATTATGGAGAGTTGTCCAAAGGAAGAATTTCAGCTTTTCTAGAGCGGAGATATGCCACAACCAATTCCACGAGATATTGTCCATAGGATTGTTCCCGAAATCAATTCTGTTAAGCTAGTAATAACCATCCCGAGCAGAATATATACCATTTAGATTGCCTTTCCAGGTGACACAATCTGGAACATAAGGAATTAGACAAATAGGAAGCACTTGCAATCGATCTTTGACATCACTAGGAAGAGAAGTGTAAAGCAATGTAAAATTCCAGTGTCCATCAACATATACATCCCTTACCCTCATGCGAAGATCATGGATATCCACAAAGAGGACATGCTCAGCTAATTTCCCTATACCTAACCAATTGACGAACCAGAGGAAGAATCACCATTTCCCAATCTATACTCGAAGCCATCCTTGAGGGTTGCAACAACTTTCATTATGACATTCCATGTAACCGAGCCAGCCTTCCTATTCATATTCAAGAGATTGGCAGTATGAATGTATTTATGCTTTAGCACTTGGACCCATAAAGAATCACTATCGTGGTGGATACTCCAAACTAACTTTCCCAACAAAGGAGTGTTTGCCTCTCTCGCCTTTTGAATCCCAAGACCACCCAATTTTTTTGGCTTAGTAATGTTATTCCATCCAACAAGATGCACACCCGGGTCTGAGCCCCCATTCCACAAAAAATTCCTAGCCATGCGATCAATAGCCTCGCAAGTTGATCGAGGAAGCCATGCCACCTGCATGTAGTAATTGGGGATGGAATTTAACACTGAACGAACCAAGGTTAAGAGACCAACTTTGTTTAATAATTTATGATGCCAAGTGGCTAATCTCTGATTAATTTTCTCTTCTAAGAACTCAAAATCTCTTCGCTGAAGACGACCATGCAGCATGGGAAATACCAGGTACTTTCCAAGCAAAAGAGAACGCTGGATACCTGTATTAGCAACAATGGAGATCATTTTAGTCTGTATTAGCAAAAGTGTGGTTTTGCTATGGTCATCAACTTTGATAATTAGAAAAAGATGATGTGAAAAATGGGTTTTAAAAAAATTACCACATCATTAAAAAAAAAGTGGCACATCATCACTTTTAGAGAACCAAAATAAGGGTTGAGACAAAATTGCAACAAAAAGAAAAATCGAGGAGCAAAAACGTTCGATTTAGAAACATGAACCATTTTTGTAAGAAAGGCAAAATACAAGGACCAAAAGTACCATTAAACCAAAAATAAAAACCACCAATAACAATTAAAAGGAAAGAAGAGATGGACTCTTTCTACCAATAAAAGATGATTTAAGAGTCTTCCATGGAAATTTTAAAGTGTGTTAATTATTTGACTCACAAGTTTATCAAATTATCTGACTCCAAGCAACTAATTGCCTCTTACAACGGTTGCCACCCGGAGCAAGAAGAGATGATGATGATTAGTTTAATTTTTTGGAAAATAGATGAGAGAGACGGATTTCATTTTCTTCCCCAAAAAAAAAGAAAGAAAGAAAAGTGTTGACAGAAAAGGAGAAGATGGAGAATCAGTCCTTCATGATTCTTTCTTCAATAAAATATAAAACTTTGATCAACGTGAATCTTGGTGGTGGTGATTCCATCTCATATGGCGTTAAACATGAAGGTTCTCCCCAAAAGCTCAACATCACAATCCAATTCAAAATTGACGCCGGTAATACTTCATCGTTGGCAAAGGCTTTGCTAGGATCTCCGTGAAGAAATTTTAGTGTCTCCCACACGTTTCATCCGCGTGTTGGAACTTTCATTTCGATCATCCGTCGATGTGGCAGAGGAGGAGGCGCATGATTGTTTCTATTTTGTGGCAGAGAGGCTAGGACTCCCACGTAGGAGATCCATCCGAACGTGATGAAGATGGTTGTAAGGGATAGTGAATTATCTTATTTCATCTAAATTTTCTCTATACACAAAAGTCTGGGATCGAACCCTTTATCATAAATTTTGAAGGTTGCGATTAAAATTATATGTTTATTGACCTTTTCAATAATTTTATTATATTAAATCTGTATAAATATTTGAATCTATGAACTTATTTAAGGATAAACTTATGACTAATTATACTACCTAATATCAAAATAAACTATTATACCAGTTTAACTTTCTAAAATGTGTTTGTTACAATTTTAAAAAAAATCTATAAACATCTTCAAATTACAAGTTGTCAAGAGTAGCTTCTAAAAAAATAGATTTTTTAGAGGAGAGAGAAAATAAGTGTGAAAAGATTAAACTTATTTTGTAACAAAAAATATTTTTTATATAGTTGTATTCAAACAATTTAAATTATATATTTTAAAAAAAAAGGATTTTTATTACGATAAACAAACATAAAACAAATTCTGATATTTTGTAAAAAAAAACTCTAAAATATAAACTTTAAATTATTCAATTTTACAAATAAATTATATTTTAATTTGCAGCAAACATGCGTTAATGTCATACCTATCAGACATACCCTCGTAAGGGTATGTTTGATTAGAGATTTTTTGGAGGGAATGGGATGAAATATTTTAAACTTTTTTGTGTTTGGTTCAATTTTTAGAAGGAGAGGGAAAGAAAATCCATCGTAAACTCATTTATCACTACGGAAAAAAAAAAAAAGCAATAAATGAAGCTTTGCAAATGAGGGAAAAAAAAAGCATGTGATTTGGGTTAGGCAAAAACTTAACCTAATAGGCTTTTATAATAAGAAGATTTTTTATGATCCTTTTATTTTTATAAAATAATTAGTTTTTTTTAAGCCAAAATGATACTATTTTAATCAACAACGATAATTCCTTCCAACACAAGCCGTGTAAAAAAAACTTGACAAAAGTACAAGCAATTACAACGATAAACAAAATAAGAAAGCGAAAAAAATAGGAAAAACAAACTAATGGGATATTTACTTGGACTGTTTTCTGTTTTCATTTCCACTTAAAACACAAAATGAAGGAAAAAATATGTTTGTTTCACTTTTTGGAAAACATTTACACTAGAAAATTGAAATTGAATAATAGTGTTTTCAATTGTGGCACAATTGTAAATCTATTCCACCTCATTAATGTGGCTACTTAGTAGTTGTACATAGGCTATGTTAGTAAAGTCAAAAAGGCTAAAATGCTAGGCTTAGCTTATGTAATTTCCAATCACAAAAAAATGTGTTCTCTTTTATACGGAATGTGTTTTGATTGTTTAAGAAAAGACATTTTATTTTAAAATAATATGTATTCTTTTCTTATAAAATAATTATATAAATTTGTGAAAAATTATTTTTATGTGAAAAATAATTATATATAATTTGTTATTTTTAATTCATTTGTATTTTTTAATACTTTTATTTTTTAATTCATTTGTATTTTTCTTCCAACTATAAGTTTTTAGGTCCACAAAATTGATACCAATTTTTTTTTTATGAATTATTATATAGTAAATATCGCGTGGATATGTTTTTTATTGAACAACTCTTTACGTGTTACAACAACAAGAATATATACTTTATATATACAACTCTTAATTAATGTTATTTATATACTCCATCCGTCTTAAAATACCAATATATCATTTATATTTTTCTTCCACAGTTATACTCTTATTTATTGAAATTCATTCATCTTAACTACACTACTAACTACTATTAATAATGGTATTTTAGTAAATAAAATTAATTTCACTATTAAAATCAACACAACTAATTATTTCTTAAAAATCCTATAAAAATCTTAAATGACTGTTATTTTAATACGGAGATAGTAATGTATTAACACATAAAAGTTAGATATATTTGTCTCGCAAGCTATGTAAAATCAATGTACAAGAAATTTTTTATTTCTCATCTTCTCTTCCTTTCCCCTACCGCCGTAAACTCATGTTTCTGCGTTTCCAACCACCACGCCTCCATCAACCCAAACAGTTCAGATGTAGCCTTTTCGTGTGGTGGTGCGATGAGATCATTTCTCCGCACCACCGATCCACCTTGTCTGGATCGTTCTCTCTGTTTTTCCTCCGTCACACCACCAACGGATCTAGCCTCGTTCCGCCGTCGTTTTCGCCGCCGGTTTTGTCTGGAGCTTTTGGTTGGTGCCAGAGACTATCTGGGTTTCGATCTAGTCCTGGGTTTGGCAGATTTGGAGTTCTGTAGCCGCCGTCTCCTTCACGACGATGGTTGTGGGTTGCGCCGTTGTGGTCTTCATAGGAGTGATGTAATCTGATTGTTGTGGTCGTTAATATGTGGCTGTGTTATGCAATATGATGCGAACTCGGTACATGTCGTGGCAAGTTTGGTCCGGATTCTCGTTGATCTGGGTCAACCTGTTTTAATTATGTTATTAGGCACTATCCAGTATGTCCTTTGACGGCTTATGTCGGAGAATTCATATGGATTTGAGCTCGAAAGGGCTGATAAAGTTGCTGTATTTTTATTGACAGGGGCTATTGATTCACAAATCTTTCTGTGTTGACAGTTGATTCATACACCGTTTCTTAAAAAAATTTCCAAAAAAAGTTGGGATTGATTATAATTAGGCCTGTCTTGGTTACTTTGGTTCCCCGAAAGAGGCGATTCTAGCTTGTTGTCTTGCAAGGAGTTGATGGGTCTTGAATTGTTTCTGTGTTGGCAGATGATTCATACGTCAGCTTAAGATTCACATTCATTTTGTTTGGATTGGACTGTAGGGCTCGAAAGGGTCATGTAGCCTGCTGCCATTATTGCAGGGAGTTGATGATACATGAATTGCCTCAGTGTTGACTGAGGGTTCAATCACCGCATAGAGGACCTTTAATTAGTTTTAGGATTAATTAGAGGTTGATACAGTTGTGTGTTGTTTTAATTTCTGTATTACCCGTTTGGGGTCAACTGACACACTTGTGTGGTTTTATTGGGTTAGGTTTATGTCCCCCCAATTTTATTTTTTTGTAATTTTTCCCCTTTTTTTAATAATATATATGAGCAATTGACACAAGATTAGAGTAGCGTACCAACTTAGTTGGGCGTTACTCTTTTCTTTTTGATGTCAATTTGCTTTTGGCTTATAAAAAAAATAAAAAATCAATGTACCACATTTAAAAACAAAGAAAATTAAAAACTATAACTAACAATACCATATATTTTACTCCCTCCGTTTTAAAATAAAGGTCATTTAAATTTTTTACACACATATTAAGAAATACATTAATTAAAAGAAAGAGATATAATATTTTACCAAATTATCCTAATCAACTATTGGTTTCTTTTTCATTAAAGAAAAAAATTCTTTGGAAGTAGTGTATATAGTATTAATTGAATGGTACAATTCACTACCAAAAATAAAAAAGAAACACTGCCAAAAATTGAATGGTACAATTGAAAAGAAAAAGTTATTATTCCATTGAAAACTGAAAGTGACATTCATTTTGAAACAAATATTTCTGCCTAAAACGACATTCATTTTAAAATAGAATGAGTACAATAATTAATCACGTATAAAGTTAGCCGTGCGACTTACGGATTCCATACTAGTTTAAAGAGAATTCTTTTATTTTGGTATGTATTTTCAAGAGCTATGCAAGTCAACTCAAACCAAACTCAAAGTACTGTGGGACCAGATGACTCTCAAACTATATACGCCATCTAGTAACTATTATAATAAAATGTGAACATTTTAGATTTATTCTTTAAATGATGTATGTGGTCTTTAATAAAACCATATATATTATTAATTAAATGAATCTAAAATATTGATTTTTGATTATAATAGAGAATGATGATGTAGCCTATAACTTTTTTTTTGAAGTAATTATTTATTCGATATGTGACTATGATGGTGTAGCCTATAACTATATAGGAGTAGTAGCCTATAGCTATATAGGAGTGGTAGTAAATTTATGTACGATGAAGAGTAATATTATAGGGCTCTGTCTCCTGTAGGAGATCTAAATAGGTCACCTACCATATGAGACATGATTTTTTTTTTTTACAAAATGAATATGAACCATTGGATAAGGGTTAACTAATCTTTAGATCAAAATGTTTACTATACACCTTCCACATTCAATCACTTTCTTTTATTCTATATCATTTTTCTCTTTCCTCTCTCACCTCATAGGAATTCAGATCCCTTCCATCCGATCTTTAATTCAGACCCAGATCCATCTTCCTACATGTGTTTTACTCAGTTTTATCATTTTATTATTGTTGTTAGTATCGTTATTTTTCGAATTTAATTTTCAATCAGAATAATTTAACATGTATGTGTTCTTTGTTTTCAATCAAGTTTTAAAACCCAAATGCAGACAGTAAAAAGAAACTCAGAAATGCATAGTTCACAACCCCATGAGAGATTCAACAAGACCCCAAAACCAAGCCTTATGCTATAAAACAAGCAACTAACCCACTTATTTATCTTGTCAGATTTTCTCCATCGAATCTTGAACCAAAAAGAATACAAAAATGGACTATAAAATATATATACCCATTGTAGTGTTTGAAATCAACAAATATGCAAAGATTCGACGCAATGGGTCGACGGTACAACCCATAGGAACAGTTCTTGTTGTTTGTTATAGACTTATAGTTGGACATGTGGCTTGACTATAACAGTTTTTTTTGTGTGACTATAACAGTTTTTGTTGCACAACTCGAAAATTGAAATTGAAGGTTTTTTACTGTAAATTGAAATTGAAGATAGCATACTCTGAATTTTTTGTAATCATAAATTTAAATTCAATGATTAAAAGGAATATAAAGGAAACATAGAGGAAAAAACATGTAAATGACTGCAACAGCAAGAAGATGGCTGACATCTGTAATAAAGAAAGATGAATGGGATGAAGAGGAACGAGAATATGAAAAGTAACAGAAAAATAAAAAGTATTGGGTGTTGTTAGTATATACTAAGAATCATATGACATCACAATCTAATGGTTAAAATTTGTTTCATTCTTTGTACCAAAAAAAAAAATTTGTTTCATTCACTCACCCACGGTAGGAGACCTATCAAGGTCTCCCACCCTAAACTGAGCCATATTATAGCTATACTATTTTAAACAATGTCAAACAAAAGTACTACAACCAACGTGATATAAAAAATACGGTCAAATATGTATTTGATCCTTAAAAATATATCAACATTTTATTTTAGTCTCACCAAAATTTTCCTTATATTTTTAATCCCTGTAAAAAATTTAATCACCATTTTTAGTCCATATTTTTAAGTCAATTCATGTATAGCATTTCTATTTTTTTTAACTAATTTGTGTAAAATATAGTAAAAATCTCTCAAAAAAATTTCAATTTTTCAACAAAACATGAATTAAATATGAATTTTTAACCCAGGAGTCCTAGCTCAACTGACAAAATGCCGAAATTGTTAGGCCAAGGATACTATGACCGGGGTTTGAACCCCGGTACCTCCACTTGTGTGTGTGAGTTTATAATGGCTTTGCCATTTCGTTTATCTACAAAAAAAAAAAGAATTTTTAACCACCAAAAGTATAAAAATTCATATTTAATTCATGTTTTGTTAAAAATATTCTTTTTTTTTTCTTGGATAGATTCTTATAATATTATAAAATTTCCTGCAAAAATTTATTCAAAAGTATATATTCTACATATGAGATTCCTCAAAAGAAGAGAGCAAAAGTGAAGATGAAAAAGTTATAAGGGACTAAAAATCAATGAAATTTTTTAGAGGGAGTAAAACATAAAGTTGGTATATTTCATA
>Ga0315915_1006766_pt1 | contig 13927 bp, 13 predicted proteins | sample MpolbnodulesMG_FD_207738 | JGI IMG/M metagenome (GOLD analysis project Ga0315915, IMG submission 207738) | Medicago polymorpha root nodule microbial communities from Los Angeles, California, United States - branched nodules | ecosystem: Host-associated > Plants > Roots > Nodule | place: USA... | reverse complement strand
AAATAAATATTTTTATGATATATATTAGTTTTGAACCATCGTTTAAGAAAAATTAATTCATTTCTTTATAATTTAAATGTCTATGATAATTAAATTTAAATATTTTGCTATTGATTTGATAATTTAGAGTATAAAATTAACTTTTTAATAACCATGTTTTATCGTCTTTAGTAATTTTTCACATATTTTAATTTTATTTTGGATTGCTTCATATTTTATAATAAAGTTTAAAACTAAATGTTAATGAAATTGTGAATAAAAAATAGCGAAAAATATGTATTCAATTTTTTATTATATTAAAATAGACCCGCAATACTATTTTTTTAAAAGTGTGTTAGATTATTATTATTTTTCTAGATTATTATAAATAAAAAATAAATATTGACGGAGCAAAGTGTAGATTTTAACATAAGAGGGGAGGAGAATGTAATTCAAGCTTCTCTTAGGGGAGGGGGTGAAAATTTTTCTAATATGTTTTGAATAAGAGGAGAGGGAAATGTATATTTTAACATAAGAAGGAAGATGTGTGTAATTTAAGCATTTTTGAGGAAAGGGAAGTGTAATTTCCTCAAATAAATTTATGTAAAAATCATTTATTTGTGTAAAATTAGAAAGTAAATGTCACATATGGGTGATTTTGGGTCACAAAAAGGACACAAAATCACCTCTCGAATGGATGATGAACAAATTCTATTAGAGATATTCTCACTTAATTTTTTTTTATATCTAGTTTGGGAGATTAATGTTGGAAAATAATAATAGTTTTTGTTAAGACCCCACATATACTAAAACCCCTCACCAATGGACCAATCTAAGAGGCTTATGGATTAATAATAATTTAAGAATATTTTTTTTTATCAAGATAATTAAATATGTTTTTAGTCCTTACATTTTGCGTCAGTCCTTACATTTGTGTCAAAATTATTTAACTAAAAAAAATTGTAAGAAATGAAAAAAAAAATTGGGTACAAAATAAAAAAGATGAGTGTCTCTGTCTTGAGGAAATACATAAACCCTAATTCTGACTCTCTCTCTGTCTATATCGAGAAAGATGACGAATCCTCCTAAGAAGCTACAAGGACAATCACTTGAAGCATTCACCGAAGGAATTGGTTTGGTTTTGAGCCGTTGGTCGGCGCTCCGAGCCGCCGTTGAAAATGAATGGGCTGGCCGTGACACTAACCTCAAAGCTCATAAACTCGCCGCTGATGTCCTTGCTTGGTTCACTCAATCCAAAGGTATTCTAATTAATCACTTTTTTTTAATTGTTTAAGCTTCAATTTTATTATGATGATTCTGATTTTTTCTTTTCTCTTTCTCTCACAGAAACGCTTTATATTGATGACCTTGAAAACTTACTCTATCAAGGAGGGCTTTCTATCAATATAGTCATTGAAGATGGTAGCGATGAAGAGGTCTTTATTTTCATTTTTATTTTTACTTTTTGGAATATTACTTTAGTGATTAATTGTTCTTCAACTCAGCTAATCAATCATTTAAACTATGAATGTTTGGTATCACACTGTATGCCGAAATCTTGGCGGGTTGTTGTGATAGTATTAAATCGTTAATCTCACCGCAATTGCAGTCACAAAGTGTATTAGAATTTGGTTTGTTCTTACTTTTTATGTACATGTTTGTGGTTATATAGGTAGCTGAAGACCTAATGATTATGTACGGAGAATGCTTAGAAGGTAATTTTAGCTCTGTTGAGCGCCTCAGGGAAGCTAGTCGTAATCCAGCTGCTTATTCTGGTGTGCAAAAGGTAAATTAAGGCACAATACATTTCGAATGAAAATTAACTGTTTTATAATTAGATTTGCAATATTAAATTTATAGGGTTATGTGTTTGAAAATTAACTGATGTGATGTGTGATTTGGTTGTGTTATATTCTATAATAACTCTGCATGTTACAAGACTGAAATAATGTGATGCTGCCTCACAATTTTATGTGATACTGGGTTTGATTAATCCCTTTTATTGTAAGATTATACAATATGTTTTGTGTACGCATCAGTTCAGGAATTTTATCTAGTGGCTCCTTTCCGTTTAAAATTTTCCCTGCCTATCTTCTAGCCTTATTGTAGTTTCTTAAAGAAACACTTCTAGTATTCTGTTTCCTTCCTTGTATCATCGCATTTGTCATCCATGGAGGTTGGAGTGCTGGAAAATATTCACAAATAAGTCCAGAATTTTTATATTTCTCTGTATTGGAAATAGAAGGTACCATGCTTAATGCAAGTAGTATTTGGTACGTTCCTTGCTCTCACTCACAGAAACAGTGAAGAAATGTGAATGTGTAGTATTATTCAAGTTTGATATTATTGAAGCTCTCCTAAAGATGAGAATTTGTTTTCAAGACGCTAAGACTAACACTCTTCACATAAGCACTCCTCTGTAAACATAATTTTAAACAAATTTGTCTTTAGCATTTCCTTCCCATATTCCTCCTCACCCCAATTCTACTTCCCATGTGTCTAATTGACACATACGCGTTTGGCCGACACACTGAGTTCCTCGATGTTTCTCTCCCTCCCCTTTGGCCAAACACCTCTAGCATCTCTGATGTAAACTTCAAACTTAGGATTAGGCGAGAGATCTACTTGAGCTGTTGAACCTTGCTCCATTATTAGGTAGGAGTGTGGAAAGTATCCCGTCAAGAGAAGCACTTGGAATACTCATGCTCCATTTTAGAAGTCTACTCAGGCTTTTCCTTGCCTGCAATCTAACTTAGCTTCCTACATGCTCCCCAGTTTTTTGGCCTTTTTCTTTTTAACTCCCCCTCCCTCCCCTCCATAAACCAGCTTAGATCAAACCTTTAATTGGATGGAAATGTTCTATCTTTGAACCTAATATAATATTGTGTAATTGTAGCTTTGATTGTTTTGTGTAGCCAAGCCCAACTTGTTAGAAAAAGACTTGGTTGTCGATTTTCTTGTGAACAACTATTATGTTAATTTCCTAACTTAGGGGACTAAAGGTGTTAATTGTAAATTTGCTATATATATGTTAATTTATCATATGTCAAGAGCGCAATTAGATTCTTTCCTTGAATTAATGTTTTAAACATTTTATGTTGTGCTAGATTGTGAATGGCAATGAAGACGAAGATGATGATTCTGATGATAACAACGAGGACGATAATTCAGCAAACATGGATGTGGACATTCCAAAATCCGAATCTAACTTGAATTCCAACAAGACAGTTAATGGGTCTCAGCCAGATGTTCAAGGTGAAGCAGATGATGGATGGTCAGTTGTCTCAAGGAGGAAAAATAAGGGCAGAAAGAATTAGATGAAATCATTATATTATTAATTTTTAAGGATGTGTAGTCCCCTGTTTTGTTGTTGAAACTATTTCAAACCTTGTTGAGTTGTGTAATTGGGTTATATGCGGATTTTTTGTTTATTTATTTAAAGGAATCTATCCATCCTATAAGGTCTATACTGAAACGAATAACCTGAGCAAATGATTTCTGGAAAGGGAACTTCTACGGTACACCTCATAAATTGAGGTGTACCGATACTCTTGCTTCATAAATTGATCATTTTATGATGTAAAGAGCTATTTGTCAATGTTTACATTTTAGAAAACATCATTTCATAAGAAAAAACATCATTTCATTGTTTATAAGAATCATATTAAATTTTTAACATTTTCTCATAAAAAATAATCAATATTCTTCGTTATGAGTAAAAAAAATTCAAAAAAATTAAATTTTGTTTCAGGAACGTTTTTGGTAAATAAGATTTAATTTTTATAATTGTCAATGATAGAAAATACTTATTTTTCTTTAAAAAAACAACTCATTTATATTAAATTAAAGATTTAGTGTACCGGTATATTCAAATAGTTGGGTGTACCATAGAATTTGCCTTCTGGAAAATGTTACATCACTTTTTCCTTATAGATTGCATTGTATAACAGAGAAAACCTCTAACTCACAATGGATTGGGTTTCGGTGCTGTAATTAAGCTCACAGTTCTCACGCTGTACATGATCTCGACCATTAATCAAAGATCGAACGGTATAGATTAATGCAGTTACAAAATCATTCTAAACAATCTCAGCCACACGTTTAAGATTGGACAGTCTAGATATGTTATAGTTATGTTGTAAGAGCAGGAAAATCCAAATCCAACTCACAATGCATTACTTTTAACTCATTCCAATAACATACTTCCACTCATTCTGCAAAAGTATACCGATTTTAACTCACGATCACCTAAATTCTGATTTTTGCTTGGACCAGCATCCTAAACTACACACATTTTCTATGAAACTTTCTTCAAAATGTTAATTATAAATGTGCGACAAATTTAACAAAAAAATTTAAACAACATTTAAAATTCATTTGATTTTTTAACTTCAAATAAAATTTAGGTGAGTTTGATCTTGAAGATTGACCAAGTAAACTTCTAAGCTCAAAGAGTGCTTACATAAATATTTACTGCTAAATTAAGTTGGTGAAACAATTCTGAAGTTGTACGAACTAGCCGACGACATGTTTGCATCACTCATCCTTATGAGAAGGAAATAGTTGTGCAGACTCTCTAACCATGTTATGAGCTTCGTCCAGCATTGATCTCATGGTCTATCTCTACCCTCCAACTAGCATCTCAGATTCCCTCTTCGCACATTCTATATAGGAACTTGGTTCCGGATAGTTTGGTTTTTCTCTTCTTTTTTTCCATGTTTTTTCCCTCTCTCTTTAGATTTGTAACCAGAAAAAAATAACTAGCCGATTTTAATTCATCTTCTCAATTGATTTTTTCAACCCTCGGACAACAAAAGATTTTTTTCTTCTTTTTGAAATACAATTTTTTCACAATTTTAATTTAGTCAAATAATTCTAAAAAAAATATTTTTAAAATCAATCTTTCAAAAGGTATTATGTTTGGGACTTTGAATGTAAACAAAAAAAAAAGAAATGCGAGTGATGCATGTGCTAAGCACATGATATTATGTGGGAAAAAAGTGTTAACTAAATTCGAGGTTCCAAAAGAGAGCTCTTGCAGGCTTCCTACAAAGGCATATAAATGAATTGAATACACGTTAGGGTAAACTCTAAAGTCTAACCCTTTCTCTATCGACCTTTGGTCTGCAAAATTCATTCCAGAGATGGTGGGTCCTAGAGTTTTGCAAGGAGAATCATTGGAAGCATTCAATGAAGGGATTGGTTACATTTTGAATCGTTGGCCGGCACTTCGAAGCGCCGTTGATTACCAACAAGGTGGCAAAAACTCTCACATCAAAGCTGAAAAACTCATCGACGACGTCTGTTCTTGGTTCACTCAATCCAATGGTAAAAATCACTTAATTCCCGTTTATAACTCAAATTTTGTTTTATTCTGATTCTATCTATCGTTCCATCTCAGAGTCACTTCATATTGAAGACTTGAAAACTCTAATCTATGAAGGCATGGTTGCTGCTTTCGATCTAAAGATTTGTGATGAAAGCGATGAAGATGTATGTTGTTTTCATTTTAAACACTTATTTGTGGTCTCACATTATTGATTTATTCATTATATGTTCGTTAACTCTTCTAATCAATGATTTAAATCGATATCGAGTCGCAATATTTGATATTGCATAGAATCACAATTAAATGCATATGATGCAGCATTAATATATTCACTATTGTTGTGGTTGCTTTGATATCAAACGTGGTCAAAATTGTGATCGCAAACATCTTTTTTTTTTTTTTTTTTTTTTAATCCTTGCTCCCAATGTATTTTCTAATAAGCATTTGAGAATCAGTAAAATATAATTTTAGATTTGTATATTATGTGACTATTGACTTGTTGAAAATATATGTATTTAGGTATGGCAATGGGGCAGGTTGGGGGCAGATTTTGTTTGCCCCACCCTGGACCCTCATACAAAACCCGCATTGTTCACTAGTTCTTACTTTTTTTTCGTGTACATTATGTAGATTGCTGTAGAATTGATGGTTATTCATGAAGATTGCTTGAATGGTGATTTTAGAAATATTGAGCATCTCAGGAAAGCGAGTAGATTTGATGACTTTTCTGTACATGTATGTCCTATGCTCTTTTATTTATTCGTCTCTCTTTGTTTTACACACAAACTTCTAACCTTGTATTAAAAAAAATGTTTCTCTAATTGTATTTGCAACTTTATAATTGAGTCCGATTATAGGTCTCTTGATCTCTAATAATAATTCTTCTTGAATATATAAATAAAAGGATTAGTCGTATTAGGCTTGTTTGTCTCAACTCAGTCCAAGATTTTATTTAATTACTCTCTTATTATTTCCTTTTTTTTTCGATAAATAAGAAATTAATTACTCCCTTACTTAATTGCTTTTGTTGAATAATAACTTTCGAAACATTGACTCCATCATTACCAACTTTCAAACCTTTCAAATTCCCTACTCCATCCGAATTGAAATATAAACAAAAAGAGTAGTTGAAAAGTTGATGTATGTGGTTAAATATTTAATCCATATACATCAACTTTTCAACCAGCCATTTTACTTATATTTCATTCCAGAGTCAATAGTATATTCAATAATTCAACCGCCAAAACAAAGAGCAATGTGGACATGGGATCCCCTTGTCCTAGCCTTGGCTCCATCCTGGTCTTTGTCGGTGTATTGTTTAGTAACTATAAACTTAAACTTCCTCATATCCCTAAATTTTTTAGCATTGAAATTCCAGTGCTTAACATTTTAGTGACATCGCTCATCAATAATGGGCACCTTTGATTCCATCACTACACTTATTTTTAACCATTGCAATTTATCATCACAATTCTCTGTCCTCTGTTGGTTCTCATATCTCCATCATATGATTTGCTGCTAGGTGTGCACTTAATGTGTATGAGTTTTACAATAAACATTTTAATTTTTTATTTATTATATTCCGTGTGTTAGAAATAAGGTAAAAGTTACGATGCTTCTTGTGATTGATATTTTTTAATTACAAATGTTACTTTAGATTTGTTTTTCTCATTCGTCCTAGTTTGAACACAACTATCTTCTTATTCTTTAATTCAAATCCGCTGAGTTACCAAACCTCCAAGATAATTGGGAAGAAACAAAAATTCGTGTAATTGGTAATTAATGTGATTCTCTTATCTCCGAATGAAAAGTAAATCATTAGGGACTACTTGTGATCCTTGGATCGAAGGTTGTTGATCACAATATTTGTTTTATTAGATTTATTTAATTCATTTTATGGATTTTATTGTGTTGTGTAATTTTATTAGATTATTTAGCATTATATAGGGTATTTAGGTCTATAGAGAGTTAGAGACTGATTCATTACTAACATTTAGAGGCTTTTCAATTCAACATTTTTTATGTTAATTTCTCAACGGTAAATGATGGTAATTGTGAATTTATTAATATTTTATGTTAGAATATGTGGTTAATGACAACTATATGGTCATCCACTTTCATTTGATTAATGTTGGACATTTTATTTTGTGTTAGATTGTCGATTATGGTCCTGAAGACACTGTCGATTATGAAAGCACTGATGAGGATGATAGTTCTGCAAACATGGATGAATTTTCTAACTCGGATTATGAGTCAACCCCAGATTCTGGGAACAACTCCGGCTAACGGGGCTCAGCTAGAAGTTGCAGATGAAGTAAATGATGAATGGGTTTTCAAACAAGGAAAAATAAGGGTAGAATAAAATAAATAAAAACATTTATACTTTTACTTTGAGGATATGTTGTGTTCCCTTTATCATGTACTTTTTAAGTTATTTCAATTTTCTTGAGGTGTATGACTATGTTACTCAACTTTATTTCAAACTTTCTTGTGGTGAGTAAACTATTTCAAATCTTCATGTTTACTTATTTATTTAAAGAAATTAATTCATCGAGGTCTATTTAGAAGAAACAAGATAATGAAATGATATCACAGACTCGAAAAATGGGCGGGTTTTCCAATTTGCCATCTGTACTCTCAAACTTAGGCCTCAAACCATTAATAAGTTGGAGTCATTCAGGTGAAGGAAACAATTTTGATTGTCCTTTTCTAGTGGGTAATTCCTCATCTAATGTTCTTAAAATGTGGCATTTTATCATAAGCTATCTTCTCATAGTGAATTTTGACAAATATAAACATATAAGGAGAGAGATGGGCAATCATCTTCCTAGTGATGCAAGTTCTTTTTGGCCTTTGCGGTGTTTTTCATTCCAAACACAACCCTTGAAATGATAAGGGTGACATAAGATTAGTAGATGATCATTGGGCCCTTTTCTTTGTATTCATAGATTTTAGACTATTACTTTTTTCACCTTATGTGTTTCTCACGCGCCCCATTTTATTCCTAAAATGTCATTCAGATTTTATAATCCAAAACCTAGTTTGGATTATAAAATCTGAAAACACTCATTGCAGACAACATGACTGGACAAAACTGCATGTCTTTCTTGATTCATCAGTTTTTTGAAGATATAAAATTATGTAAAGGTCAATTAGGATAAAATCATACCAAAAATTCATTGTGTGTGTGTGTAAATATATATATCATTATACTAAAATAGTTGAATTTATATCATTACACATTTTACCTAATGATGTACATTTCAACTAAAGATATACATTTAATCTAATTCACCCCAAGATTTATGCCAACATCATCAAGATTAAAGCTATCTTCCTTTTCAATCTTCACACCATCTTCAACCTTCTTCTCAGCAACAACCTTTTCTTCTTGATCAAGATTTTCCATAATGTACAAATCTTCGTCATCTCCTATCACATTATAACTCGCCGCCCGACATAGTTCATTATAGTCAGCTATTCTACTAATATATCTACCAAGCCAGCTTTTTGCATCATCTCGACAGTGTTGTCTCCATAGTGGGCAAGTGTGAGGAATATGACAACCATTCTTTAAATATATTATCATAAAATGGTTGTCATTCACATGTGCCATACACATCAATCGCTCTGTATGTGACGGTTCACCGCATAGAGGGAAAAAGGTTTCCGATCGCCCTTTCTCAATGGACAGTAGAACAACGGCGTGTTTGTATCTTTGTGCAATGAGTAAACTCATATCCGACATGGTCATCCATTTATCCGGTGGTGCATGACCAATACCACAAAATGTTAGAGTGCCTAAGACCTTTTTATATCGTCTACCCTCTCCAATCATCCGTCTATAACACACATTTTCTTCATCGATAAGCGCATTGTTAAGGTGATAACGGATCATCAGGTGATCATCAACACTCAAGTTACGTAGATCTGCAACTGCACGGAACCCACAATGACCATCACCAGTTACATCCACCACCTTTTCAATAAATTGATGTATCCAATGTGAGATTTGGTCTTTGTGTGGTATGTGGACTTTAACCGGAATTGGCTTAGGATTTTTCAAAATTGGCTTAGGAAGATTAGGAGACATGTTGCTTTTTTGTGCACTCTTTCTACTTGTTCATGCTGGATTTGTATGTGAGGCTTGTGTTTGTTGTTCTTGCGAATCAACAATCTCCCACAACGAAGGCGATCGCTTTGTCGACCGAATGAAATGTTTATTTTTATTTGGAACTCCTTTAGTGGTGACCTTTTTTTATGGTGGGCGCATAGAGGTAGTCTCCAGAAAAACAAACTATCAAAATTGTTCTTTAATATGCACATTCATGTTATAATCAACGACTTTGAACTGTGCTTACAATGTGTTAAAAAATATGCCAGGCGAAATGTTGCTAAAAAACTAGTGAATAAAAATGCATTCTGATTTGTCTTGTGACCTTTCGGATTATATAATACGAAATGCTATAGCTTATTTCAGATTATATAATCTGAAACATTTTGATACACCCCATCAACATGTACTAGTTTGCGTTGCATGGGGCGTAAATGCTAACTTTTCGGATTATATAATCTGAAACCCATTTAATACTGGTTCGGATTATTTAATCTGAATCTACTCAGTACAGATGCAGAGAGTAAAATTTTGGGCAGAACCTAACACAATTTTTATAGAAAATACCTGAAGCAAATCCCATTATGGTAACAGAGAGATATCTACCTTCCTATCCTTCATATCACCCTCATATTCGAACCTTAACCTCTTCCAGTGAGAGTGGATTTCATCCAAACAGATGGGGGTGTTGTTCTTGATCTTCAATGCAATCGCACACGCACATGGCAATCCAAAAGTGATCAAACTCAAACAACCACATATGGATTTATCCGTACCGACACCAACTACTCGATCAACCTCGTCTGCAAGATAATGCAAACCATTCCTTGATATGTTTCGAATCAACCTAGACCATTACAACTTTCCTTTGAATCTATGTTCAAGCATGATAATGCTCGTCAAGTAGGAAGCATGTATCTGAGTATGTTGTGACTCTAGCATGTTGTGAATGGATTTCTAGCTTGTACTTAAATCACCCATACTACTAGTCAGATGATTTTTCAACCGGTTGTGTGCAGATTCAGCTCTGTTTGTTGTAATATTCCCCATATGCATGATTTTATTGACCCAAAACTTCATAACCTTCTCCTTCAGCGGACCCAAAATTGTACTTTCAACATATTCCAAAAACTTGGGAAATATTTCGCACACAACTTTGAACCGATTGCAATTATTAACATATGCTTCTTCCGTATCGGAGTTCACGATATCCTCCCATGCAAGCATGACCATCTTCACCACTGAACTTGGCTTTGTCTCTTTCCCATCCTTGCCTTTGAGATCCTTAACTTTGCAATTCTTCTTGCACTTTTCTCTTACATTTCTTTCAATGTGATACTCACACAACATAGCAGTAGCCTCAGGGAAAATGATATCCATAACATTCATCAAATCAAATAGAGAACGTCAGCTGGGTAGAAGTGTTACCAACAAACTCAAGCAACGGAAGACGGTACTTGTTGGTCTTATAAGTGGAATCCAACACAAGCACCGTAGAGAACGTGTTAACAACTTGATACCATTTGGATGCGCCCAAAATATATCACTGACATCATCAGAACATGATAATTCCAACAATGAATCATGTACTCATTCTCAACCAACGATTTCAAGAGATGTTGCATGTCCGTTCTCGTACCCCTAATGGACTGCCTATACATGTGACAAGCATTATAAACATGATTGATAATAGTTGAAGTTTTAATGTTCCTATTCCTTAAGTTGGTATGAATTTGCCTCGGAGGAACGTTTGACTCTGCCATCTCATGAAGGTGTATACGTTCATTTGGGTTTAGATGTACGACGGTTTTATGACCTTTCAACACATCTGTCATGTCATGGTTGTGTCTACTATCATCAACTCCGAGGCTCCAATCACTAGCAATCAACAAATAACCTGTCAGCCAAAATGGACACTTGCATTTAGCTGAACCAAAAATTTTGCACCGAGCCAAAATGATGAAGTTAACACATCTTAATGACCAGATTGCTACTCCAAATCATATTTTTACCCAAAATGATGTGTTTCTAGAGGTGTAAGGAGTGTTTGGTGATAAAGGTGGTGAATTTCAACTAGGTTATGGGTTCCCTATATATAATCAAAGTTTTTTGGATTATACAATCCGAAAACTTCTGCAACTTTCCCGCTTTAATTTAGATGCAGGTTTTTCGGAATATATATTCCGAAACACGTTAAAATATTTCGGATTATATATTCCGGAAGATCATACACCCTCCTTTTGTCATCTAAGACATGATGGCCTTCAGGTTTTTGGATGTTTTCGGATTTTATAATCCAAAACAAGTTCGGATAATAAAATCCAAACCAAGGGTAAAATTGAAAAAAAAAACGCAGGGCGCATGAAAATGGCATAGGGTGGGAAAGGTAATAGTCTAGGTTTTAACTGTGTTAATTTCATTGTTCTGTTAGTTATAACTTATTGCATGCGTTGAATTGTTGAACGTTTGATGATGCATTGTGTTAGTTTGGTCATTATTGGAACTTCCAAAAATTTACCTTCTATATCCACATACCATTTATCTTGTGAATGATAAAATTCAAATGTTGATTACTCACTCCCGATAGTAACAACCTCACTGTAATAGGAACAATATCATCTTTAACAATATAGAAAGAAAATATGAGATTTTGGGTTAGATTATTTACTATTCCAATTATACCTTTAAGTAAATTTTCTATAATAATGTTATATTGTTAATGTTATTGAAAGAGATAAATTTTATATTATATTTTTAGTGTAGTTTAAAAATCTAAGCATGTTATTACAATTTGAAATCACAAACATCTATATGTATAATTTTAATCAAAATCAAACTAATTTCTTTAAAAAAATTATTCATAATTTACACGTATTAGTGTTATAGAAAGAGTGAACAGACAGGCACGAAGTGCCCGTTAGAGCACTAGTGATGATAATAATAATAACACAGGTGTAAAACAATAGTCAAGACGAATAATATTACTTAACGAAGTCCAATGATGGGAGAAAGCCGCGAGGAGGGATCAACACGTCCAAGAGAGGAAGAAAGAAAGTGGAATGGTAACAAGTGAAATGGTACAATTAAGTAAGGAAGAGATGTTGATATTTAAATAGAGAAGTCCAATAAAAAAAAACTAAGATAAGCTGAAGAAAAAGAGCACGACCGAATTGATGAAGAGAAAATGTCAACGCATTAACATGCTCTACACTTGGGAATTTGGACTAATACAAGTCGTCACTATGAAGAGAAAATGAATGCGTTTATGCTTGGTGGACTAGGAGCTAATACAGGTCGATCTTGTGAAGAGCAATCATCTAAGCCTTAATAGGCTTGATGCTAGGTCGATCGTTGACTAATACAGGTCGACCCTACGAAGATAAGACGTCTACACCTTAACAGGGTTGACGTTTGGTGGATTGTCGAATGGTACAAATGATCATACCATGTGGACTCTTACACTTTGACCATTCAACATGCGTAGCTTAACTTGACTAATCAGGTCTTGCCAAGCTCAGCTCCATTATTGAGCATGCCTAATTACAACCACTCAAGTTATGTCAAGGTCAGCTCCACCATTCAATATGCCTACCTGACCATGACCATTCAGGTCCTACCAAGCTCAACCCCACCATTTTTGCATTTTTAATTCAGCTTGACAATTTAAGGCATGCCAAGCTTAACTGCACCATTCAGTGTGCCTAGCTCAACTTGACCATTCATTTCATGCCAAGCTCAACTTCACCTTTTAGTGTGCCAAACTTGACCATTCAGGTAATGTGAAGCTCAAATCTTCCCGCAGATCAACTATGCAAGTTGTTTTGACATCAAGTTACTATCCAAGTAAGAGTAATGGTATCCTCATAAGTGCTTCATGGTCTACCACACTTCTTGTGCAAACAAGTGATGTGATCTACACATGCTTTAGCTTCACAAGTTACGTGATCAACATGTGCTTTAGCTTCCTAGGGAAAGTGTAACCAAATTCATGTGCTACCAAATTGTATAAATGAGTCATATGGATCTTAACGTTAATCCTAATGGGATTGAATGTCCAAAGGGAGGATCATTAGGTGAATTGACTGAGAATAGAAAAGTAGACACTTAGAAGGCAAAATGGATCCATTCATTCTAGTCTAAACATTGTATTTTCACCTTAGTCATTTTAGAGTATTCTTGTATCTCCTTCTACGCAGCTCAGTTGAATATCTCATTTATTGTAGCTTGTATTTACATACGTTAATAATATCCATGGTGTCCACTTGAAATATTCTTGCTTATCATAAATGGTGCCACTTGTTGTCGATTTAATAACATGGGAACAAATAACAATGGAAACAACAACTAATAGTCTAAGAAACAATAAGGTCAACAAAGAACAAATCTAGAATGTATGTGTAGAGTAAACAAAAAGACAATCCACAGAACATGGAAAAACATTTCAGGATGTACTCTCTCTCTCTCTCTCTCTCTCTCTCTCTCTATATATATATATATATATATAT
>Ga0315915_1006764_pt1 | contig 13928 bp, 7 predicted proteins | sample MpolbnodulesMG_FD_207738 | JGI IMG/M metagenome (GOLD analysis project Ga0315915, IMG submission 207738) | Medicago polymorpha root nodule microbial communities from Los Angeles, California, United States - branched nodules | ecosystem: Host-associated > Plants > Roots > Nodule | place: USA... | reverse complement strand
CTCAACCCCCAAACATAGGCTATGTAAAATACTTTATTTAGTTTCCATCATATGGTTTTGTTTGAGAGTTTGGAGGGGGAAGGGAGGGGAGGGCTTTGGAAAAATGGAAGAAGTAATGGGAAGAAATAGAAAACTTTGATAGGGGAGGGCTTCGACGGGTTCATTTTTTCTTATAATATAAAATCCCCATTATTTGGGGGGAACTCAAAAATTGTATTGGAGGACTTTGAAGGGTTTATACAAATTCTTCAAATTCAATCCATGTTGTTATAGTATTCTTAAACAAAACCTTATGTTTCATTCTTAAGCCATTTCCTTGACCGGTCTTTATTTATGGTTTGTTGCAGGTCCTCTCGTTGATTACTTGTTTGCCTATGGAGGATAGTCTTTCCATACCACATTGGTTTGTAGCAGTTAGTGGTGTGGTTTGTAAGAATTCTGAATATGCAGAATTCATGCAAAGTTCATTGATGCTGTAAAGGAGGGGCTGGCTTTGCACTTCCTCTCATTTTGGTATAAAACTTTGGCAAGTGTTTGTTGTATGATGTGTAAACTCCACTTGCATTCAAAATAATGCAGAAAAGATTGTCGGGCTAAGTTTTATGATAGGTACTGTGCTAGATGTGTCTGTCTACTCCACTTAGTCCCTTGTTAAATTCTAGATTGATTGATTTTTTTTATTTACTAGTGGATATTTAGAACTTCTGTAAGTAGTACATTGATACTGATTTTTCTCTTCTGTATGATTCAATTTATATGTCTCTCTCATCAGGTCCTTTGTTTGAGAAGCATGCAATATCTAAGTGTCACCTTAATGTTTTTGTTGTGGGAAAGTACCACTCAACTTGATTGAAACTAAAGATAGGATTAGAAAAGGGAAATAGATCCCATCATGTTTAATTTTCTCTAGAAGGATAATGTGTGATCTCCCATCATTCAAAAGATGAGAGAAAGGCATGAGATGTTGAAATGTGATCAGTTTGAATTGTGAGAGATTACATTTGACTGGTTGGAAAACTATTGGTAATAACTCAAGTCTTGCTAACGAATGTCCTCAAAACATTCTTTAAAGATTTTAAATTAAGAAATTATTTTTTAAAAAGGTCAAACACTTCAATTTTCAATGCATTGAAAATTCTTCAATTTTCATGAACACTTATCCTTTAAAGTCTTTAAAGAAAGCACCCGGGGGAACTCATTAGCATTTTTCACAACTTATTTTTGGGTATTAATTGGATGTGTGTTGTTAACAAGTGCCTCCGAGACACTCTTTAACCATTTTAAAATTAGCAATTATTTTTTTAAAAAGTCAAATGTTTCGATTTCGAATGCATCGATTACACACATTTCAACAAATACATACTACTTATAGTCTTTAAAGAGTGCCCCGGAGCACTCGTTAACATTTCCCTAATTGGATAACCTCCTGCACAACTTGATAGATTAATCCTTTGAGCTAGATAAGGTCGGTAAAAGTTGTTGCATTCTTAAGATTTAATTTGAACTTAAAACTGCATGGATAAGACATTTGAGACCTAAACTATCTCATCTAAATGCTTTTGGTTAACTTAGTTGATAAGGAAAGAAGTAATTATATCAATCCTCACAACTCACCACCACATCGTTCTTTTCTAACGATGACAATCTTAAAATGAAAGTTTATGATAAGAAATGTCCTTAGACATTTGATAAAATTCAAAAAAATGAAACAATTAATAAATATGTAGAAAAAATTATTTTTTAAAATTTCAATTTGTTGAATACATTATTTTTAAAATAAATTTTTTCATTTTAAATTTCTTATCAAACACCCTTAGAGTGTGTTTGGATGGGGGAATGTTTTGAGGGAATTCAAATACTTTGATGTGAATTCCATTCTTCATTGTTATAATTTTTCAAATTTTGCATTTTGGTCCTCAAATTTTTCAAAATTTTCAATTTGCCCCCAATAAATTTATAAAAATTGCAAATTGACCCCTCAAATTTTTCAAAAATTATAATTTGACCCCTCAATTTTTTTGAAATTTGCAAATTGACCCAAAAAAATTAAAATTTATAAAAGTTGTCCAAAAATTATGACAATATTTTTTTTATTTCTCCATCCAAACAATAATATTTAGGAATGAAAGCAATTTAATTGAATCATTTGAATTACTTAGAATTCTAAATTCTTCAAAATTTCTCAATTACTCCATCCAAACACACTCTTAGGACATTTGTTATCAAATTGTTTTATCGAATCAAGCTTAAAAATCTCTAATTTCATAGAGACTACAAAAATATTTAGCGTATGTTTGTAATGGCGTCGGATTTAAACAAAATCGTGTTGAAAACCACGACAACGCAAAAGCTTGATATGCTAGCTTCAAAATTTTCACGGCAAGTGTGTATTGGCAAACGTGTATCCAAACACACACTTAACCTTTTACAAATAAAAAAATAAATAAAATTAATTCAGCACACAAACTAATCTAAAACAAACCAATCTTAAACAAAAATGAATAACAACTAACAAGTATCCAATGAGAGCAAAAGAAAGCCACAAGTTCTCATCAACAACATGTAATCACCACAACCAATCATACCACAAGTAGAAACATACAAGAAATGCCACGTGTCATGTTTCAATTAACGTTCAAAGATTTCATTGGATGAGATTCTATCACACAAACTTCATCTAAATTATAGTACTTGTCTCTCTTTATCTTACTTCTCAAAAAAACATCTTCAAAGTTCAAAGCTTTTTAGTTCACTTCACAAACCCATCAAATTTTTTGCTCCAATTATGGCAGCAGAAATGGCTCTTGTGAAACCAATTTCAAAATTCACACCAAAATTCAGCAACATTCCCAGAAGAACAGTTTCATCATATTCCATAAGAATGTCTGCTACTCCAACAGCAACACCAACATCAACAAAACCAAGCAAGAAACCAAACAAAACTGCCATCAAAGAGACCCTTTTGACACCAAGATTCTACACAACTGATTTTGATGAAATGGAGACCCTTTTCAACACTGAGATTAACAAGAACCTTAATGAAGATGAGTTTGAAGCTTTGCTTCAGGAATTCAAAACTGATTACAATCAAACTCATTTTGTTAGGAACAAGGAGTTTAAGGAAGCTGCTGATAAACTTGATGGCCCTCTTAGACAGATCTTTGTTGAGTTTCTTGAGAGGTCTTGTACTGCTGAATTCTCTGGTTTTCTTCTCTATAAGGAGCTTGGAAGGAGGCTTAAGGTTTGGTTCTTTTCTTTATTTCTTTATAAACCTTATTCAGCATTCAATTTAGTATAATTGATAATGAGTAAATCATAGATTTAGCAACTTGGTACATGAAGCTAATAAATAGCAACTTGGTTATTTTGAAATATTAATAATTTCAGGGACTGAACTGACAACATCATACAATCTCAATGAAAAACAATTCTTTGAACTTTTTTTTTTGGTCTGAAAAGTATTTTTGGGAACATGCAAAGTAAAAAAATCATTATTTAGACAACTTTGTTTGCAATTCTAAGTACTAGGATTTTGGTTTTATGACATTTGGGTAGTTTAATGTAATTCTGCTACACTTAATGTCTTATAAGTAGCTATTGTTATTTATACCTTTTATTTTGTCTTCTATTCGTGGTCTGATATATTGCATGGGATTTGATATGGCAGAAAACCAACCCTGTGGTGGCTGAGATTTTCTCTCTGATGTCCAGGGATGAAGCTAGGCATGCAGGGTAAGGAAACACCTTGTGCTTTTACTTGTCTATATGTCTAGTATTGAGAATCATGCAACGCATGGGGAGAAATCGTTAAAAGAATATACATTAGTTACGGTTTATAATTTGTTGCGTTCAGTTATTAAGCTTATTCTTTTGATTTATATGCAGGTTTTTGAATAAGGGTTTATCTGATTTCAATTTGGCATTGGACTTGGGATTCTTGACAAAGGCTAGAAAGTACACATTTTTCAAGCCCAAATTTATTTTCTATGCTACATATTTGTCTGAGAAAATTGGATACTGGAGATACATAACCATATACAGACATCTCAAACAAAACCCCGAGTACCAATGTTATCCCATTTTTAAGTACTTTGAGAACTGGTGCCAAGATGAGAACAGGCATGGAGATTTCTTCTCTGCTTTGATGAAAGCACAGCCACAATTTCTCAATGACTGGAAGGCGAAGTTGTGGTCACGCTTCTTCTGTCTATCGGTATCTTTTCTTTCTTTTGCATACACATTTTTGTTCTTCCTTTAAGGTTCTTATAGTTGAAATCTCAATAGCTAGTTCCAATTGGTGCTGAGTTACATAATACTTTGCAAACCTTAACCAAGAACGCACATTGAGGACAAGTTATGTAGCACCGACAATTCAGGTTGAAGGCATATCAAGTGTCTGGTTACATTCAATCACTTCTATTTTCTTAAATTATTACTTGTCCTGTGTCTGTGTTGGTTGTGTCGGTGCTTCATAGATGACAAATATATCCAACATGCAGAATCAGATTTACCTTGGCATTCTTTAGTTTGCCAGCCAAAGAGATCACATTTTTCCTGTCTTCCATTATAATTTTGTGGTCATTATATTTTATTAGCCTTACTTAAACATAAGTTATCAAATTTGTGTTGCAGGTTTATGTCACCATGTATCTGAATGATTGCCAACGCACAGATTTCTATGAAGGAATTGGACTTAACACAAAAGAGTTCGACATGCATGTCATAATTGAGGTTAGTTTGTGTTTGCATATTTGCTATAATCTCTGTCAAATTAAAGTTATGGAGCTTTGAGTTACCGTTATAAACACTTATGATAAGTGAGAGTTGATTAACTAAGAATAAATGTTGAACTCATAAATCACAAGCAGTTACTCAAGCTTCATTTTGGGTTGTTTTTGCAGACAAACCGAACAACTGCAAGGATTTTCCCAGCTGTACTTGATGTTGAAAACCCAGAGTTTAAGCGAAAGTTGGACCGGATGGTGGTGATAAACCAGAAGATTCTTGCTATTGGCGAGACTGATGACAATTCAGTAGTGAAGAACTTTAAGAGGATTCCACTGATTGCTGCCCTGGTGTCTGAGCTCTTGGCTGCGTATCTGATGAAACCAATTGAGTCAGGATCCGTAGATTTCCCCGAGTTTGAACGGGGGCTTGTGTACTGAAGTTGTGTATAAATTCCTTATTTCCTTTTGATCCCTATTGTAATGTTCATCTTGAGTGCTACTAGTACTGCTGCCACAAAACAGCGTGGAAACATTTACCATGATGAGATACTTATTAGTTTAAATCACATTTTCTCATTTTTGTATGTCATTTTCTTTTTTAGAAGTTTATTAGAAATGTTCACATTATGAGTTACTTATCAAGAGATGGTTCTTTACTCACTCTTATATTCCAATTGGAAGGTATCTCTAGCAAAGTTTGCTGTATCCCTAAAATACTGTTTCTTAGCTGTTGATTTTTTAAATTTTAAATGTACTAAAATTGCATGTAAACTTTTATTTTATGAATTTTTTTTGGGTGTAGTTGTTTGGTTTTGTGGATGTTGAAAAATATGACAATTTTTTGGGATTGCAGGTTTGTGACATTGGTATCACATATTTAGTGTTTTGGGGTTAGTTTGTTGGTAGAGCAGATCCCAAAATTGGGGGTTGGTGTAATTGTCCTGTTTGGTGTTAGTCTTGTTTTAGTCTATTTAGATTTGTAATGCTAATATGGATTATAATACTCTTGTATTCATTAGTATTAATATATATTTTGATTATATAAAAAAAAAAATCAGCAATGTTGATAAAACTCCAGAAAGTAGTTCCATTGTTCTGGCAGAATAAAAAAAGCATGATGTTACCATTGGCCAACAAATATTGAAAGGAAACCATAAACTGTGGTTACACAATATTCAAGATGAACCTAATTTGGTCCCTTGATGGAAAAATAACAGCCAATCTATGAAACACGGACATTTTTCGGATTAGGTGTGTCTCAATGTCAGACATGTGTTGTGTCTGACACCGACGCATATAATTACACTGAATTATGTGATTTTATCATATTATTAGCCATTTCGGCGTGTCAGTATCGTGTCCGGCGTCTGTGTCTGTATCCGTCCATACATACATACACTCACATACCCCACATATAATTTCATTACAAATCTGACTCTTTGGTTCAAATATGTATGTAATCTTGCATTTCACACAGTCATACATTATGAACTATCAGATCAAGATTAAACTACATAATTTTCAATTTTGGTAAATTGGATTAAAAATACAAAGTTGAAATGCAAATCCTTATGATCCTTAACTTCCATTTTAGATCAGCAATTGTGTGATTTGTGTACATCTACAATCTACACATCAACTATCCACTTGCAGCAGACCACATTTCCCAACTTTACACCTTCAAACCTTCACCTTTCCCTTACCTTACACTCACATTCACAGGCAACCCATTTTTCATTCTCAAAGTCAAAGACAAAACATGTTCAGGACAAGTATCTTTCTCCACTGCAACAATCTCAAACCTTTCCATAACCGAAGCCGCAATAGACTTCATCTGAATATAAGCCATTTCCTTCCCTAAACACATCCTAGGACCAGCATGAAACACCGGAAACCGGAAGGGACTCTCACTTCTACACACACTAACACCATCTTTATCATTTTCTAACCACCTTTCCGGATTAAACTCATTACAATCTTTTCCCCATACACTCTCCATTCTCCCCATAGCATAAGTATGATAAGAAATAAACCAACCTTTTATAATCCTAGTTCCATCCGGCAAAACATCGTTGTTTAAACACGCCTTTGTATCAACCGGAACTGGAGGATATAGTCTCATTGCCTCGGTAATTGCTGCATGCAAATAATGCATCTCCTTCAATTCCTCATATCCAAACATCGTCGTTGTGCATCCACTCTTCAAACGTATCATTTCAATTTCTTCGATTATTTTTTCCTTAACATCATTTCTTGAAGATAAAATCCAGAAAAACCAACTCAAAGCAGACGATGTCGTATCGCGTCCAGCAAGAATAAAGCTTATTACAATATCACGTAGAAACTCCGGTGAAGCTTCTTCTGTTCCGATGAAACGAGATAATAAATCTTCACCTTTTGTAGGACCTTCTTTAGCTTCCATTCTAGACCTTATGATCTCATCAGAAAACTCATGAACGGTTGAGATTGATTCTTTCAATCTACGTTCTGATCCAACGTTTAAAATCTTCTTCATTTTCCATAGAAATGGAAAAAGAGTCATGAACCTTCCAGAACTTAACATGGCGGCGTCTTCAAACGCCGCCATGAAAGCAGCGGCTCCAGTAGTGCTGTTGCCTCCAAGACATCCAGGATCAACGTCAAAAGCGAGTTTACAAACGTTGTCGAATGCAAACCGTTCTAAAACATCCTGCAAGTCGATGATCTCATTTTTCTCAGTTGCTTTTGAGAGAATTGGAATGAGTCTAGTTTCTGTTTCAACGGTTACGTTTTGGACGATGAAGTTGCGTAGAGATTTCGTGTTAAATTCGTAGCTGGCGGTTTTTCTCTGAAGCTTCCAAAGATCACCATCAGAGTTAAAGATTCCTGTACCAAGAAAATCTTGAAGAAGGTTGATGAACCTTTCACCTTTCGGATAGTTTTCAAATTTGGTTTTGAGAATATGTTGTATGTTTTCAGGGTTGGCTGTTATGATGCCGTGGATTTTGCCGGGGCGAATGAAAACGGCCGTGTTGGTAGGGCAGTTGTTGAGGACTTGTGTTGTCCATTCAAGGAAACGGTGGCGGTTGAGTATGAATTCAGGTAAGGCTCCAAGTAGAGGGTAGATTTTGAAGCCATATTTGATGTGTTTTTTTGAGGTTGTGAAGAAATGAAAGTAGAGATAAAGAAAGAGAAGGGAGAGGATGAGGATGAGATATGATTCAGGTGAGAAGCAGAAGAGTTGCATGGTTTCAGGTGATTTGTTGATGGAGTCGGTTTGATTGTGGTAAAAGAAAAGGTGAGTTGATAAAGTGATAAGGTGTGTGTAAGAGATATTGGTTCAACAAAGTTGGTGGCCTGAATATACCTGTGATTCTTTGATGTTTTGTGATTTTTGAAGATATAATATCAGTGAAGGAAATAAAGCACAAATGCACAATTACTAATGATTGAGTTAGGGATGAACTCAATCATGCATCAGATCAATCAGGATTGTATGGTCTAGATTCAATGTGTCTATATAATATATAAAAGCCGATAATAAGTTGAACCGTTTAATCTCGATCCAACGAACATTGGAGTCAAAAACAAACATTGGTGTCTTTGACTGCATGGATGCGTGGTTTGTTGATTGCCATGAAGCCAAATTCTTTAATTTAGACGGGTAAATATGAAAGAGAAAACAAACATCATTAATAATGTTAAAAAAAGGACATTTTAGTATTTGCAAATGGATAAAGGAAAATAATACTTCAACACCAAAAACCAATCTACCACTAGAGAGAGAAAAAACAAAGAGGGTAAAGTGATCGATTGATGATGTGACAATGAGAAAGATAGAAAGAAAATGAAGTGTTTAATGACCGAAAAAAAAAATAAAGTTGTATAAATATAATTGCTCATAGATAAATCAATACAAAAACTAACGTTTTAGTATGTTTCAAAAACTCCATTCCTATTTTTTCAAGTATGTTTAGGGAAAATTAAACTTAAATAGAATTAATAGAAAGAAGAAATCACTTGATTTACATACGGACCAAGATAGACCGCTGTCATTAATTTGATTTGACAGTGTCAAATTGTCGGTCTATTTAATTGTTGAATCAAAATCATATGGTTTAAAATTCAAATTATTTTCTTTTTAAAAAAAATCAAAATCTGCACTGAAATATGAAACGTCCAACTTCAATCCAACGATTACGGTTGAGCCGATTGCATGATTGGGGCAATTTTATTTTATTTTACTAGAATCCTGTTTCCTTACAAATGGGGCAATGGTATGGAGTAACTATGTTACAAATATAAGTATTTATTTATATTATTCTCATGCATAACGGCAAGGTACGATGTCCTTGGTTAAATTAATGAGAGCTTCTAGATTACCTCACAAATTGTAATTAACAATTAACGATGTTGGTTTAATTTGTTCACTGAGTACATGTTGGCTAGTGAACTGTCTCTATCATGAGCAATAAGATCCTCTTTTGCCTTTACATAAAGAAAGATTGATTCGCTCCATTTGAAAAAAAATTCTCTTTAATAATAAACGATGTAAAGTAATTCAAGAGTGTCCCGAAACACTCGTTAGCATTTACCAAAGTAATAAGAGCAATAAAAGAATGGTCCGGCTATCATGGTCCTTTGGTCTAATGAAATTCAGAATTATGATTAATTGTATAAATAATAGACGATGGATGAGTTGTGACATATTATATTATAAATAAATTCTATTTAACCAATAATCATTTATCCATAAGAAACTATACACTTTGCTTCTTTATGCATGCCAATCAATAAGAAACTATACATTTTGCTTGTAAATACATTTATCCAACCACCTACACTACACAAATAATCATGGAACGCCAGATAGAATCAAGCTTCAAACTTTTATCAGAAAATGAAATTTTTTCAATCTGATTTAGTTTTTGAGACTGTTTTCTGTTCTATAACAGGTCGGACAATAAATTTGAATGTCCACACTGCAAAAATAGTTGCCTCTATAGGGGCAAGCCAGTAAACAAGGATGTGCTCCTTTGTTATGTGATCCCCTCGAGCATAAGCCCATCCCATTACCTGAACATGTCAGTTCTTAGCATAAGGATATAAAAAAAATTTCTTCTATGGTTCACATAACCGAAATTCTGATACCAAATAACCAGAGATAAACTCGGATACAGTAGTACTTACAGCTGCGGGGTTCATACAACCACCGGTTAGATCAGAACCAAGTATATGAAGTGTTAACTTGGAGAGGCTGGAAATCCAAGTCTTCATGAAGAAATTTCCATAAATTTTTGTTGTGGCAAGCCCAAGTGAAATGCTTACAATTGCAAATGTTAGTAATCCTTCTGTCAATGCTCCCTGATGAATGTCAACATTCAAACGCGGTCCCTGTCCTACTTCGGGAATGGTATCAATAAGAAGTTTAACTCCAACAATAGATCCAAACACCTGATGGGATTAATACCATGCATATTAGAATGACAATCTTCAATTCAGTATGAGTTTGAGACATTCATGTCATTGGTTGAGATGCATAAAAAAAGGTTCATCTATATACTATAACTCGATGTAACACAACATTATGTACCCCTGGTTCCTCTCACATCACCTCATATACACTGGTGCTATGGGGTATCTCATACCAAAGCATTACTGTGATTCTATATCCTGTTGATGCATGCCAGACTAAGAATAGTTGAAGCTTCAAGTATGATGAGAACTCAAAAATAAAATATCCAGCCATGCCAAGGAGAGGGGTTTCACTAGAATCATATGCATGATAGAAATATTTCTCTAGAAAAACTAATGTCCAGATTTTGACCGTTAAAATTACGATAGTCAAAATCGAGATTTTACTTAGGATTGGGAAGGGGAGTCAAGATCGTAAGTTGTACCATGAATCATAAAATTCATTGAAGTACAACTCATATGTGAGTGTACGTGCTCAAATTAATTCATATATATATATATATATGCATATAAAGCAGCCAGCACAAACAACGAAAAACACTCTTTAAATCACTACAAATATTTGATTAAACTTGAACTCAAAATTCATAAGAATGCAGCACACAATTCATAAATCACAAATTAAAAACTTAAGCTAGAGTATTAACAAGTACAACTTAACAACTCCAAAGAGGAAAATACAAAGCACCAATTTTTAAACAAATGCGGAGACATATACACCAAAATTAGGCAGTCAAATTCTAGATACCTAATCTAGAAGTTACAATAATCAATCTCATCAAATCCACCACAAATCGATTGATATAACAAGTACAATTGATCATTGATGGCAAGCAATCCTACCGGATTGCAATTCTGCCTGTGATTGGGATTGCGCAAGTCCTCAAATAAATTAAGATTGCAATTTTGATTACTTTGCTATAAACAATCAGGCTTGTACTTTGCAGCAAACCTTTTTAATAAACTTGCAAAAATTTGTAAAAGACCAGTGACATTAATCCTGTGTGACAGTACAATCTCATGGTAATAATGTCATTAAAATTTTCCTATTCCATGCATCTTTTTGGATGTAGTAGAGGTCAGGAAAAAATAACATATTGAGTACAGCCACACCACCAGTTTGACAACCCACTGGCCAATATTAGTCTTTCAAAAATCTAGTACTATCCTAGTTATAAATCTAGTACAAGTCCAGTAATGTCTTAGTTATAAGTAGTTAAAGCCAAGCGATTTGCCCATTTCAAGGATTATTTAATTCCACCTCCCATCTCTGTCTTTGGTGTACATATGTGGGAGGTAGGGTTGGGACTATGGACAAAAAGGAAACAAATACTTTCTTTTGGGACAGAAATACAATGTAGCCTAACAGGTTGATTGGTAAGTGAGATCTGATAAAAAGGGCAGAAACAAATCTCAGAAAAATTATGGGAATAAAGGGAGAAACAGAATGAAAAATCTGATTCATGAAACTTTATGTTTACCCCACCATCACATGCACCAACCAGGGTGGGCAATGCCTCAATACCTCCAGAAAATATCTGGTAATCAATTTTAATCCAATTCATGATAGATCAATTCACATGTACTGTGATTTTTGTGGGAACTTTGAAATTCAATATAGTGCTTCTTAAATATCCAACACTAATTGGTATCCTTGTAGTCTAGGCCACAAATATTCCACAAGCAATATAAATATTCCAATTGCATTAACATATGCGCATACATGCAAGTGAGAATCGGTATGTATGTGAAAGCATGTGAGCATGTGACCCTGAACGCGTGATTGTTCATAAGAGAGAGAAGCAACTGGGTATCTAAGCACATAAATTAATCAATCATAAAGCAATGAATCTCTCAAAGTCAGTAAGTAAACCACTGATCAGAACAACAAGATAATGATGCACCTTTCCTCATAGACAATGCCTTGTGATATTGTGACAGGTAACCAAACATGATCAAAGTATGCAGCAGAAAACTTCAGAGAAATTTTGAAACCCAAATATTAAATAGATGCCTAAAAAGAATTAAGTCATCTTATTATGCAAGTGAATCTCAAATGCTCCATTTAACCCAAAAGAAGATTAAGTTAAATTGATACCAGTGCCAGAGAATTGGATGCATCGTTATAGTGACACAGTTAAAAACTAGAGACTTCTAGGGTGGAAGGGAACATGCTCAATCAGACCCCAAAATATATTCTCAAAGATATCGACAACAATCAAATTTTTTTCCCACTAGGAATCAACTACATGAATCAAATGACATCATTTAATTTCAAATCTCTCTCAATTTGTTTGACGATTCTCGTCATGATTTATCTCTTCATCGATGCTTTTGCACATATTATCCACACATGCTCAAACCAGCTAAGACGAGACCCTATCATCCGTACAACAACTAGATCCACTCTTAATATCTTAAACGATTTCATTCTATACTGTCTTAACCAAATCCAATCCAAACCTATTCAAAGATTTAAAAAGAATTTCATAGATTAATATACAACAAAATGAGACATAATTAACCCATCAACCAAGCTATATATCAAAGTGAAAAGAAGACTATTTGAAGCAATATACTCCCTCAGTTCCTTTTTTTATAAAACTAAGGAAGTACCCCTCAAATGAATTTGTTTATTTTTTTTATAAACTCGATATCCGATCCAAGGACCAACTAATCCAGGGACCAATTCCACCGACCACTAGAGACTCGATTGAAGCTAGAGCAAAACTTTGTATGTACAATGTGCAGGAATAATGATTTCTTGGAGCATAAAAAAATTCCAGCAATTAATACTCTTGACCAGTCAAAATAAAAAAAAAACAATTAATACAAATATGTTGAATTATAAAATATAACAAAAAATGTTTCTTGTAAAAGGACATGGTGTAAGAAATACAGAACAAGAGGGAGAAAAAGAAGGAAATGAATTACCTGTGCAGGAATTCTGAAAGCAACACAGAAAAGGAAATTAAGAACACCACGAGAGATAGCATCAGCCAAAACAGTGAGAGGATTGTAGACCCCACCACGAGAAACTTTGGCAAGGAAAGCAAACAAGAACATGTTGAGGATGGAAAACAAAATCTTTACAATCTCGCCGATAGGTGTATGAGAAAATCCAAGAATTTTGAATACGAATAATCGAACGAGAACACCAGACCATACCCACATGAAAGATAGAACAAAATCTGAAACGAAAACCAAACTACTTCGTCGTTCCATCTTCAACGACGATAACAAGAACAACAAGTTCAATGAATTGAAGATGTTTTTGTGTTAGGAATCTGAATAAAACATAAAAGCAGAAGAATCTATGTCTATGAATAGGTATACTTGATTGGTTGGTGGCATTGTCGTGTGGACAAACAAATTACCAGGATGTTTTGTCAAACAAAATCATAACACTTTTTTTATCCAAAAAATTAATATAACAAAATTAAATAAGTTTTTTTTTTTAGCAAGTTTTCATTTCCAAATATTTTTTTATCACAACTTTTAGTTTATATTAGGCCAAATACTTTCCCAGGTCCTTTAAATTTCAAGTTTGTTTCAGATAGATCCTTTAAGTTTCTAAGGTTTCAGATAGGTCCTTTAAGTTTCGAGTTTGTTTCGGATCGGTCCTTTAAGTTTATAAGGTTTCAGATAGGTCCTTTAAGTTTCGAGTTTGTTTCAGATAGATCCTTTCTATCAACCTCTGTTAAGCCAAAGTTAAAGGACCTATCTGAAACAAACTCGAAACTTAAA
>Ga0315915_1006763_pt1 | contig 13928 bp, 7 predicted proteins | sample MpolbnodulesMG_FD_207738 | JGI IMG/M metagenome (GOLD analysis project Ga0315915, IMG submission 207738) | Medicago polymorpha root nodule microbial communities from Los Angeles, California, United States - branched nodules | ecosystem: Host-associated > Plants > Roots > Nodule | place: USA... | reverse complement strand
ATAAGAATAAATTTAAATATTAAAAAAAAATGTAACAAACACGATAGGAATATATATATATTTTTTGAGGGACGATAGGAATATATATATGACTTGTCAAAAAAAAAAGGAATATATATATATATATATATATATATATATATATATATATGTATATATATATGTCTGGTTTTTTCCCTTTATCATTTAAAAAGTCTAACAAATTAGATGAGTATATTTATAAATACTTTTTCATCATCCAAATTATATCCTTAAACAATTTTTTTCTATAATAAAGATTGTTGTTGGTGTCATTAAAAAAAGAATTTAGATTATATTTTTTTTTGTTATATTGAAATAAATAATCAAGAATAGTTTGGATTGTTATAACTTGAAAGGAACAAACATTTATATTTTTAGTTTTAATCCAAATCAAAGTTTTATAAAAAAAAAACACCGTTAATAATTTTCAAACGTTAGCGCAATAAAAAGAGCAGAAAGACCGACACGTGAGTGCCTTTCTTTTCACTAGTGATAAAAAAAACTGGACATTTGTATTTGTTACACTTTTATTTTAATATTTAAATTTATTTTTATCTTCTTTTTTTTACTAGAAATTTATTCTTATCTATTTGTTTACATGTTTATTTATATTGAAAATTGAGGGTATTTTTGGAAAGAGAAAAAATCAGCCCAAAAGAGCTAAGAAGGGTTATTTTATTTATATATAGTATATATATTTTTTTAAATATCATTTATATTTTTCATCTTTCCGCTCTTTTGATTAGGCTAACACATATGTATTCTATATTATATATAAAGATAATAGTCTATTTTGGTTTTTTTAGGCTGACTTTTTCTCTTTCTAAAATTATCCTCAACTTTTAATGTAAATAACACATATACCAAATAGATAAGAATAAATTCAAATATTAAAACAAAATGTAACAAATTGTATATTTTAATCTTCCAATCTTTCAATCTTCTTCCAACTAAATAATGGATGAAAGTGAATTCAAATATTAAAACAATGCAATAAATACAATTGTGCATATTTAACCCAAAAAATAAAGACTTCACATCTCATACCAGTGCATAGTTTAATTTAATCAAACGACTCCAACATTTGCTTAATTGTCATATATATATATATATATATATATATATATATTCGATTATTATTTTTTTTTTAGAATTCATTCATTCAGATCGATAGAGTACATCATTCAATACCACTAAAAACGTAAAGGATGAATTTATGAACAAACTCACATCCAAGTTAATAACATATAATGGCATAATGCCTACAAAAATATATGATAAAATTAAAGTGATCTGAATATCCATGCCTCCGGATCTGCAACGTCGAAACTCAAATCTTTTATTGAACAATCGATCTTTCAATATGAATCAAATGAACATCGCAACAAGACGACGAACAACACACCTCCACACTCAGATGACGAAATCACGAGAGAAAAAACTAGAAATATGTCAAAATCACTAATTTAGATTGAAATAGAGAGAAAAAGATGAAGAGAGGTGATTTGAGATAAAAAAACTGACCCAAAACTACCTCTCAATAAAAAAACTGAAAGAGAAAACCTAGAGAGAAAAAACTAGTCTCTTCGTTTCTTTTGAACCAAACATATATTTATTTTAAATATTTTCCCCTCCCCTCCATTAAGGGTCCGCTTATATATATTCGATTATTTTATCAATTGACAAGTTTCCATTTTTCATTATCCTAACAAAATTTCATATTTAATTGGTTTCACCCTTTCATTCACCTTAATTGACTAACCCAACAATAAATTGCTACCATGATAACCATTAATTGCAATCACATAAAAAGAATCTTACATTGGAGGACTAAGATATACAATCTCTTTAGATTTTTTTATCAAATGGAATTTTTCCATTTTTATTATCCTATTAAAATTTCTTATCTGTCTGTAAGATCTAACACGAGTGTCAATGACAATATTGCTATTCTAGATATCTTCCTCCTAGTTTCTACCCAAAACACCAGTGACAATGGAAATATTCCTTATTTGTCACTTTATCTATTGACAAAAAAATTTATATTTAATTGTTTTCTCCCTTTCATTCATTCATCTTAATTAACTAACCAAATAATAGATTGCTACCACAATAGTCATTGCAACAATTACAAAAACCTCTTGAGTTGGAGGACTAAGACATATAAAATATCCGTAGATTTTTGTCTTTTGTTACCCTTAAATTAATATATAAACCTGCTTTTCTATTGATTCTGAGTTGACGTTGAGTGGTTGAGGATGATGATCACTCCGCAAAAGATGGTGGTGTATCGCAAACACTTCAACGATTAAGTTATAGTGTTTAACTGTGAGTGTACTTTGGGGTTTTAGAGTTTAGAGAATGTGTAACTAAATCTGAGTTGAGTCGGTGTTTGTAGAAGAAAGATTAGGGTTTTTGGAAGGAAACCCTTATTGGACAACCGACCTTGGTGGCAGTTGTGGATATAACATAATGCAATCTTTATCAAACGGTCCTATCTACATATCCATACTTGATTCGTGTGCCTCTTGGACATGACTATAACCTAGTTCGTAGTGGGATATGGCCTTGGGTGGATACTCGAACTTTTGGCATTGAGCTTAATCCAATCTAAAACACATGTATCTTTATTCTGTTATGTATAACATTTTCAATTTCAATGAGAGAAATTATCCGAGTAGCACGCCTAAAAAAAGAATGCAATAATAACATAATCTTTTATGGGATTAACAATATCTACACCAATTTTCCTTTATAAAAAAAGTATCTACCACCTAGGGGCGGACCCACCACAAGGCATGGTGTGGCAACTGCCACACCAAATTATTATCCATTTTTTAATAGGTATATATACCTATTATAGTTTAGAGATATATGATAAATATTATGTTGTGCAATCTTATAGAACATATTTAGCGTGTCTAGTGGTAAGCACCAGCTACTATATTCATTCATCATTGTTTGTTACTTAATGGTTCGATTCCCTCCATCAATAGTTTTGCATTTCTCTCTTTTGTTTTTTTTTTTTTGCTAGCAGTGAACTTCTTTTATCAAATAAATACAATACTTTTCTCTTTATTTATTTTTTGGTGGGATCTTTCTATTTATTTAAAATATCCTTAAATAATATTATATTTTTTATTAAACTAAAAATATATTTTATTCTTTTTATTATACTTGATTATAAATATACATTATTTTATGTGATGAATTATTTATAAAATATTTTTTTATTATTGATGATTTTAAGTTATTTGGAGTGTGTAGAGAATTAATTTAAGGCTTTTAATTTTTTTATAATTAAGTAATGTTTATTACAACTTAAATTTTGTGTTTCTATCTTATAGTTTTAGTTTATTTTAGTGACCCTTGTAAAAAAAATCATGACTCCGTCACCGTTTTATGTCAAGACCCTAATAACACTTGACATGTTTATGGTTTTGTTCCCTTCATGATTTGAAATGAATTTTTGTTATTACATTGTACTTGCATTTTGGATTTCTCTAATTATCTTATAGTTTTAGTTTATTTTAGCGACCCTTGTAAAAAAAAAAATGACTCCATCACCGTTTTATGTCAAGACACTAATAACACTTGACATGTTTATGGCTTTGTTCCCTTCATGATTTGAAATGAATTTTTGTTATTGCATTGTACTTGCATTTTGGATTTCTCTAATTATGTTTGTTCATAATTTTGGGTTTCACTAATTATGACGGAAGAACTTATTTCTCTAATTGTATTGTATTTGTTGTTTCGTCTATAAACAATTATTATTGTAAATGTATTGAATCAAACAATGTTATTTATTATTTTTTATATAATTTAATTCATAAATTCTTTCATATTTTTGCCACACCAAAATTCAATGTTTGGATCCGCCCCTGTTACCACCAAGTTGAAAATAAACAAGGAGACATCATTGTTAGCAAATTTACTCAAGGATTGTAATATTATGATTCTCACTGACCATGATTTTTTTATAAAGAGTAAGAAATCATACTTGGATCCATCATGCATATATTTTTTTAGTGTTCTTTTAATTTGCATCAAGTTGCGTTGGGAATTTGCAGGATTTAAAAAGGTCATTTTTTACTCATATTCCCTTCACATGGTCTAGCTAGTGACTTTGGATAAAACATCAATATTACCACTATGCTAATACGTTGGAGATTATCAAAAACTATATGAGAAAGGATTGTAATTTAGTTTTGAAACATACTCTTCACCAATTGGTCAGACTCTTTGATTATGGTTAATGAGTTAGTTTGTCATTGACGCTTCTGGCGGATGTTAGAGGAGTGTCCATTATCAGGACTTAGTTTTTTTTTCTCCCTTTTTTCTCATGTAAAAAAAAAAAAACTCAAAAGGATGTATTGCAACAGAAGCTATACCCGCTCGGGTATGAATCCGCACTAACATTGAAGAGAAAAAAAATTCAAATTTATTGGATTTAGGTTTTCTCCGGTTTCAAAAGACGAGAATGAGTAATGATGACATTGATATCCACCCCGAACTCGTCTCACTTGTATCAAAATTATATCTTTACCTCACTTAAATTTGAAAACCTTAAACAAACTCTTAATTATATTCATGTTTATTTTTAAGGTGAGCCTAGAACAAGTTGTTTCCTCTAGAAATATTGGATTGTTGAAAAGTCAAACCTTTGGGTATTTATTTACTTTTTAATTAAAAAGTATCAAAATATAGTCCAAATTCATGTCGGGATGAGACGGGGTTGGAATACCCAGATCCATCGGGTATGTGGTTGGGGTTCTATTTTTTTACACTATCGGAATCGGAGACGGGTACGTGGATACCCGAGAAGCAAAAACCGTCCCCGCTCCACCCATTGTCATGCCTACTCAAAATGTCTTCTTAGTTTTTTCCTTTGACTGAAAATGTCTAGTCAGTTATTATTTGAAACATTGTGGATGCAACAATTTTTTGTTCTCTATAAATTGTAATTCCAGTATAAGAGTATTGTCAGGTTAGACTTAGAATAGATAGCTGTTAGTGAGGCATGACCGAAGCATATGGCAACCCCAAAACTTAGGAGTCTCTAACAGAATCACTTTTGAAAATAACCTCATCCCAACATTTGTCCTCTCTCCACTTTTACCCAGTCTTTCCCATACCCTAACAACAGATCCACACATTAATAGAGACACCTTACAGCTCTCATTTTCATCAAAAATATGCATACACATCATCCCTTTCCCTTCAAACCTTAACTTCATCATCCATTCATTCTGGATCATATTTAGATAGTTTTTTCCAGCATCTTTCTCACTAGGTGGTGGAAAGGGAAAGAAATAATAATAATAATGACCCTTAAGGGTGGCACAACACAAGCCTGTGCAGCATGCAAATTCCAAAGAAGAAAGTGCACACCTGAGTGCCTTTTAGCTCCTTATTTCCCTGCAGACCAACCCAAAATTTTCCAAAATGTCCACAAATTATTTGGAGTTAGCAACATTGTCAAAATACTAAAGTACCTGGAACCTAGTCAGAAGAAAACAGCCATGGATTCTATTATCATTCAAGCTAATTATAGGGATAAGCATCCTGTGCATGGATGTTGTGAGGAAATTTTCAGGCTACAATATCAAATATGGATGATGGAAGAAGAACTTCATGCTGTTTATCAACAGCTTGAAATTTGCAGGCAACAACAAAACCAACAACAGTTACCTCATGATGACGTGACTTCACAGTTAGAATTAGGAATGGCGACACGTTCCTTCAATGCGCTCGCACTCTTTAATCACTCTCCACAACCACAGACTTATAACAACAATAACACAGTTGCAGCACCTTTGTCTGCATCTCAGCAACATTCCTACTCCAACAGCAATAGTGTGGATTATAATAACTCCTCCCTCTATATGGATTCAAAGGATGATGCTACAAATCCTAATTTGTGGCTTCAGTGCCCTTACACAAATAATAATAGCAGTTCAATAGCAATGCAACCTCATAAGTTGGTTACCTCAGAGTCGCAGCCACTATCATCTGTCCAACAAGGAGTTGTTGAAGATAATTATGATGAGATGCATTCATTTTTTGATACAGTTGATGATAGGCAATCATACATTTATTCTAAGGAGGCTTATGAATCGAGGTAAATTGATCAATTAACTATGACATAATTATTAAGCACACCGTTGAAGTAGATAAAAAAAATACACTTATTTTCTATATGATCATTGATCCACAGGTTCCCTCGACCAGAGGTAATCTTGTCGGGGGTTTGTACCAATTCTAACCTCCCCGAGTGATCGTACTAAATGAGATTGAAATGAAAATGCTGATATAGTGGGAAATTGATAATCATTTGCATGTTATATATCAAAATCCTTTGAAATGAAAATGCTGATATTTGATACTTGTACATTTCTGCGTGCAGTTCGGAAGAATCACTAAAAGATACAAGAAAATGCACAGAGCATGTTTCTGAGAATGAACTGAAGAGTGCTGCTGCTTGTTTCAGCCTTACCAGTGTCAACTGATCAGTACTATGCTGCCCTCTTCCTATCAACAAAAAGAAAAGATGAACTAGGTTTCATTTTTCCAGTCCTTTTTGGATTCTTTTATTTTAAAATTTTGGTAATATTGTCATTATTGAGTTTCCAATCCTTCACTTGTCGACATTTTAAATAGAACCATGTTTCTTGTATACTGAATATTTGTTTATGAGAAGGCGAAGAATAATATCCAGATGGGACACTTTTCATCAATCTATACTGAGTATTTGATTGTTCGTATCTGCTATCATAATATTAACTGCATAAATATTTTAGAACAACTTTATATATTTCCTTCTTATGTAAGTAGTTCCAATTGCAAAGAATGATAACAAAACCAGATTATGCGGTCACACACATCAAGCATGAAAAAGCAAATTATATTGTCAAAGATCCAAGCCATTTGAAACATCATGACAAAAATATATAAATAAAAAAAATCAAGATTGACCAGGGACCTAATACAACCTCAACCAAGTCTTATCTCATTAGGCGGGATTGGCTACTTATCAGAAGCTGCCGTGATTCCAATATCATGTATTAAAATCACAGTTAATTTGTTTACCTCGTTAGAATTTTAAATTCACAGATGATAGTGGCTGTGAGTGACTCTGAGGTAATAGAAAGATGGTCTGTTAGCTTTCAATTTCTTAATTTAAAATTCAGCACAGCTTGTAGATCTGTCATTGAGAAACCTCAATGTGCTTCAAACTATCCAACCATGTCTACTTTGAAACTAGAGGCCAATTGCCTGCTTGTTTCAGTGTACATATTATAACTATTTCTATAACGAAAAATCAAATTTCACATTCTACACTATATCTGCTAGGGTATTATGAATATGGCATAATTGTTGTTTTATTGTTCTACAGGCTAATAACAACAGTTTAATGTTACAAAATCGACACCATTTTTTATTCTTGATGTCTGTAAAGTGTTTATCCATCTTCATTTCTGTCAAAATTTGTAAAGTCTACCAGTCATTTGAAGTACAAAACATCATTAGAAATGATTTAGCAGAATTTTCCTGATTGAAATTACCCAACTTTTATTAAGGCACATATACAACACCAGCATATGACAAATGAAATTTATATTCTCATTTCTTTCAAGTCACTTTCATTGGTTCATGTTCAACAAGAGCACAGCTCCTCTTTTAAGATTTTTGACTTAAGATACAAGGATACAAATTAACTCAAAAAGTGGCTTTTCTATCTGAAAAACATGAAAGTCTTTGCTGGTTTCCAAATTAACAGACATAGCCCTCCGTTTTAACCTTTCATATCTTAACTCAAAGGAAACATAGGCTGCCAAATTGAGTTTCCTTTCAGAAGTGCTTGTTTCATTAATGCAGCTGCTATATTTTTCATTATTAAATAAAGGAGGATATATAATCAGCATACTACGAAAGTTTTTCCCATTAAGTCAGCTTGGCAACATGGATAAAAAAAATTCTATCGTGAGTAAGGGTGTTCATGGTTCTAAACTGCATTGGAACTGAACCACATTAATGGTTTCAGTTCAGTTTTTAAAACCACTTTAAGAAAAACTGGTTTATTTTTATAAACAATTCAGTTCAAGTTTAAAACCGGTTCGGAACCAGTTTAATATATTTGAACCATGTTTTTTTAAGTTATAGAAAATACTAAAAAATGCATTGCTATGTATCACTGTCTCTGGTGTCACTTTGTATATGACACTATGGCCCCGTTTGGTTTGAGCTTATGAAAAATAGCTTATGTAAATAAATAAGCTTTTATTTTAATTTATAAGCTCTCACTAACAAAAATTGTATCTTCATAAACGGGTTTTTCATAAACTACCTTAAAAACTTATAAATAGTACATAAAAACTTATTTATTTGCATAAGCTATTTTATATAAGCTCTAAAATAAGTTAATCCAAACGAGCCCTATTTCTATAAATAATAATGCTTCTCAACTGAGACTAGACAAAAAGATGTACTTTTGATTTAAAAATGTTTTCTGTTACGGAAAATGTGACTTATTTTTTAGGTGGATTCTAGGGTGAGGGTCCAATTAGGTCCCTCACCGGTGAACCACGAGAAAAACACCAATAGATTAAATAAGTGGTTCAAATTTATTTAAACTAAAAGAGGGAACATGCAGAACTGCTCACATTCAATCATATCCTGCAATGTTTTCACCCGTTGTTAACCGTAATTAATTGTTACGAACCGAACCGAACCGAACCATTACAAATCAATTAATTCCTTTTCACACAAAAATCTGAACCCTTTTTCTAAACCCTAATTTTGCTATCGTTTGACTACTGTTTGACTACTGTTCAACTGTCGTTTTCGTGTGTTGTTGTTCCTAACCCGATTTTGGATTATATACTGGATTGTACTTATACTAGATTAATCTACAAGACAGCAGGGAAGATGTTATTGACATGGCATTTTTTTTTTGAAGTATTAACATGGCATGTTAAAATCTATCATGACATCACATGTCATCGTATTTTCTAAAATCATAAGCAAAGACAAAGTTTCTAAAGAAAACATTAATATTATTATCATTTTCTTTTTTAATTTTCATATCTAAAATATCTGTTCTATCACTTCCAATCTTACTCCATGACTCTGAATATTCTTAATATGGAATAGAAAAAAAAATTGAAAAGAAAAACTAAGTAAATCACAATCTCCATTTGAACTGAATCATTACCGAAATGAGATTCATAAAGATCGTGTAATTGGAAGCAAAAAGTAGGAATCAACAATCAACAATTATACAAACAAGTCAATATCTGAAAATTGAACATGATCAATTTGATTGAATTTGAAATGGAATTAGGGTTTAGAAAAAGGGTTCAGATTTTTGTGTGAAAAGGAATTAATTGATTTGTAATGGTTTGGTTCAGTTCGGTTCAGTTCGTAACAATTAATTACGGTTAACAACGGGTGAAACCATTGCAGGATATGATTGAATGTGAGCAGTTCTACATGTTCCCTCTTTTAATTTAAATAAATCTGAACCACTTATTTAATCTATTGGTGTTTTTCTCGTGGTTCACCGGTGAGGGACCTAATTGAACCCTCACCCTAGAATCCACCTTAGCAATTAATTTAAAGATTTGGTAGAAATTATTTTTTTCTATTGAGAAATTGCAAATATTATTGGTAGAAATTTTCACATGTAGTCGCTTTTTTTGGGTTTCTCCATCGGCCTTGACCGCATGTTGTTTCTACGGCTTCGCTTGTCACAAAACCTTGTTATTATTTAGGCAAATTATATAGTATACTAAAAAAAAAAAATTAGTTTACTAGTACACCAAATATTTCTTTCAATTAATTGCTGAGTTTTTTTTAAGAAAAAAAACCATTTTTATCATTTAAAATTATAATAACTAAATTTTATTTACCACAAATATCGGTATAATAGAAAATAATGATTATTTTTTACAATAAAATGTAAAATATTTAGTATGATTATTGTGTTTTTTTGTATGAAATAATATTTTATAAGTTATAAAAGTTGACAAGTACATATTTATCTCTTTGTCAAAAAAAGTAGATATTTATCTCATAAAAATGATCAATAACTTATATATTTATAAAACAAGAGTTATGTTGCATCCCAATTTTCGAATGTACCGTAAAAACTCCCTAAATAAAAACTTTAAATCTGTATTAAAGCGATAATAAAAAAACAAACGAACATAATATTATAGTTTTAATGGACGATTTGATCTCAACCTCTTTATTAATAAGACAAAAATGTCTTTCATTTTCTTTATTACACTCCCTAAGAAAAAATGAAAATTATCTGCACAAAAGAGTTTTTTTAGAGGAAGATTGCGTGTTTCTTTTTTTCGAGAGAAAGATTGCGTGTTGTTGGTGTCCATATTAATATGAACATTGCAATAGTAAAAGTTTATTAAAGTTTAGATGAGACTATTCAAATAAAATACACATTTCTTTTAAGACTTTCAAATAAAATACACATTTTTTTTTAAGAAAAAAAAATTGTGTATTATTATGTAACATATAATATTAGTGTATAAAAAAACAACTTTATTAATAAAATGTGGTCTAAATTTCATTCAATTAATATGATATAGAATTTAACTATATTATTTTTATGATATAGAGTTTAACTATATTATTTTATGCATCAAATATAAATTTTTGTTCGAATTTAAATTCAAGACATCAAATAATTTAATCTACAACTCACATCAATTGAGCTATCCTCTCAATTCTTCTTTTAACTAAATGATTCTTAAAAGACCATCTTGTATTGATTGGTCAATTTTTGACAAATTTAGCCGCCGATAGCGACTATATTTCTTGTTATGGACAATTTGATCACACCCACATTCATTAATATGACAAAAATATCTTTAGTTTTCTTTTATTATTGCCTTGGGGGAGAAAAATGCACACAAGAATAGTAAAGTTGACAATCACGACCTGGACCAAACACAAGAATAGATTATAAGTGAGGTGTTTTTAGATGGATCACGCAATAGAATGTAGGATCAAAATCAAATCTAGTATAATCTTAGTCTTATCTCTATCCCCTATTTCTATCTTTTCAAATGAAAGAAAGAGTTAATACATTGAGATAATCTTGACTCAATTAATATACATTACCCAAAGATGCATGCGACAAACAAATGACTATTTGATTTTAGAGAAATTCTTTTTTGGTTACAAACACAAGTAAAAAGTGTTTAGACACACACATAATTAAACGAAATTAAAGAAAAAATAATTGAATGACATGACTAAATTCATTTTCATTTATTTTTCTCTACATGTGTGAGTGTGCCCAAACCTTTTTTATTTGTATTTGTGTACAAATAAGTCTTCCTTTTTTTTTTGAAGAAACAAAAATGATATATATTAACAAACCACAGAAGCCTTCTCAGCACAAGGTGTACTAAGAGGACTCATCAAACGTTACAATCTGTCAACACAACAAAACAAAAATAAAGGTCAGTCGATACCCAAGCAATACAACGGGTCCAACCACCTTCTCTGACAACCAAATACAAATGTGGCTTTATTAGCCTTCATCCACCTATATGAATGGAACTTAACTTTATCCATCAGCTCATGAATAGAAGTATGAATATTATTAAAAAACCTGTTATTTCTTTCATTCCAAATTAACCAAACACACAGAAGCTGGAGGAATGATCGCCGAGCCTTCAAACCACCTAAACAAAAAGTAAACTGAATGAAGTGATCTCGTAAACTGTGAGGGTCAACATCTGTAACGCCTAACCAAGATCGGACAAGCTGCCACAAAGAACCAAAAGTGGCACAATGCAAGAACAAATGAGATGATGTTTCGGTCTGGCCACACGCCATTGTACACAAGGCAGTCTCGGACACTATAATACCACGATGCACCAGGTTAAATTTAGTACGTAACCTGTCCCGAAGCAGACGCCAAGCAAGAATAGTCACCTTTGATAACATGAGAATGCCAAATAAGATCATCTGGGGTATCTGCATGAATGAAATCCTGAGGACTGAGAATCTGATAACCTGAACGCACTGAATAACCCCCTTCGATGTCAGGGAGCCACTATCACGGATCTGGAACATGAGGCTGCAAAACAACGTAGGAAAGTAAAGTCTTCATCTTGATTTTACCCATAGGGCCATACCCCACATAGCACACAGAAGGTACGACCACTATGATCAACAACAACCATATAACTAAAAAGATTTTTCCCTAAAATATTAATTATGACAAAAGTTATCTTTCAAACTTAATTTACATGCAATTAGAATTTTTAACTCTTCAGTGATTAACAAAATATTATTGTAAGTTTGCATGTCCCTATGTCGCGATGGTTGTGTTTTGTTTTATCTTAGCTTTCCTCTTAGGCATGTTTTGTTCCTCATTTATTTTATTTTCTGTAATGGTTTTTGTTTTAGTTACCATGTCATAAGTAAGAAATTTCCATTATCGTTTAACAAAATGACTAATCTCTATAAAAAAAAACATGTATGGCAAATAAGAGGTTAGTTCTACCCTTCTAACAAAAATTTTCATGCAACGAGTCAATGATAAAACTCATAACTAGAACTTGTTTTGGCTTGCCTTGGATTTCGTCGAGACTCACATGACCTTCTATCACCTAAAGTGTTGCATAAAAGTTGTGCGCAAAAAGCGCAAGTTGGTGTTTGTTGCTCTTCATTCCAAATTATAAATTACTTTAGAGAAAAAATTTGTTTTAGATTATACTCCATCCGTTTTAAAATGAGTGTCGTTTTTGTAAAAAAAATTGTTTCAAATTGAATGTCATTTTCAGTTTGCAATACAATAATAACTTTTTCTTTTCAATTGTACCCTTCAATTAATATTATATACATTACTTCCAAAGTATTATTTTCTCTTTAATGAAAAACAAACCAATAGTTGATTAGGATAATTTGGTAAAATAACATCTTTCTTTCTTTTAATAAATACATTTCTTAATATGTGTGTAAAAGCTTTAAACGACATTCATTTTGAATCGGAGGGGGTAAATCGTTTTACAATACCAATAAAACATATGTTATTTTTTCCATTTTACCTTCAACTATTTATTACTCTCTCTTATTTCAATTCTTAAATTTATCTTTCATATACCATTAATGAAGAATAAATTTGTAAAATGACTTATAATATATCTTTTCCATATAACATTAATTATATTTCTTCATTTGTGTAAATGATTGAAACGACATATAATAATTTGAGTCGGAGGGAGTAAAAGATAACGACTTCCATATCCTTAAAGTTTTAGGAAAATGTTTCATGTACATCCCTTGAACTATATAAATTGGTGATGTAATATGAATAAAATGATATTGAACAAATGTAAAAAATTAATTGATGTACACATCGTTGTTGTTGAATGTTTTATTAGGCATAATATATTATAAATATCTAATTATTTAAGATTGTCTTTTTAATATTTAATTATATTTTAACCTTTTTAAGTAAATTTTGGTTAATCTACCTTATAAGCACCAAAGAATTCTCCATCTTTAAAAACCTTTTTTTTCAAATTCACGTGAAAGAAATGTTATGCTTTATTATTATCCAGACAACCAAACCAAGAACAAAGTTGTTGTTAACATGTGCATATTATTGCACTAATTACGGATTATTAAAAGCATCACAAAATGGATCACTACTTAGTGTGGTTTGACAGGAGCTTCACAAACTCAATGACCACAGCAACAGAGTTAGTGGCGGCGAGTGGTGAGAAGGTATCAGCCTCGTTTGACTCCGCAGTGCCGCCACCAGCCAAATCAGAGAGAGCCCTAATAGCAATGAAGGGAATCCTTTGTTGCAAGCATATAAGAGCCACTGATGCACTTTCCATGTCCACTGGACTCACGTTAAA
>Ga0315915_1006762_pt1 | contig 13929 bp, 8 predicted proteins | sample MpolbnodulesMG_FD_207738 | JGI IMG/M metagenome (GOLD analysis project Ga0315915, IMG submission 207738) | Medicago polymorpha root nodule microbial communities from Los Angeles, California, United States - branched nodules | ecosystem: Host-associated > Plants > Roots > Nodule | place: USA... | reverse complement strand
TCAATTTTTGTCACCACATAACCAAACATACACTAATTCTACTTGAAGCTATTATTTGTAACATTTAATTATAAAGTTAATACATTTGAAACAAAAATTAAAACCACTTTTAATTTCTAGAGATTTTTAAAAAAGTTAAAACCTCAAACTTTAGATATTAATTTTTAAAGATTTAAAAAATATATAAGCTATTATGTGGTTCTTTACTATAATTAAAACCACTTTTTTAAATAAATTCTAAAAAATTATTTTATTGAGAAACTATTCGAAACAACTTCTTAATAAAAACAATATTGAGATTTTTTTTCTCCAGATTCTACTTTTTAATTTTAAATATATAACAATCAGATGAAGACTTTTAAAAGTTATTATTTTACTTTTATAAAAACTATTTTTTTTCTTCACAAAAATGTGTTTTAAATGTTGAATTTCATATAATAGTTGAGATCGTGATGAATAAAGATATATATGATAGAAAATCCATTTTCCACTTTTTTTATCCACAAAAAATGTGATCAACTTTGCCAATTCCATTAGCCATTAAGCTCAATCATTTTTCCACTTCAACATAGTTTTATGTGCATATAATTGGAGCTTTTCATCTTCCATTAGGGATTCTTAGTTAGAAAGAATAATAAAAGTTAAAAGGGGGTGTAGGTGAAGTTTGTTGACTAAGAAAGCTACAACATGTGATGTGGAAAGAAATTAAGTATAGACACATTAGAGAAAAAGCCATAAACCCAACAATATTTTATTTTGCTTTTGGCTTTGAGCATGGGGAAGTTCTTAGATTTGATAGATTACACCTCGATCGAGCATAGGATTCTATGGATTTTGTTTCTAACTTTATTGTACATAATTCATATTAATCGGATCAAGATTCTCTCCATTAAAGAAAACTTGATGAAATAATTTGGTAAAGATTAATATTAAATCTCAACCATTGATAATATGGGTATTAGTGGTTAAGATACTCCAACGTTTAAATTAATGTAGGAAATGTGGTTGACGCTTAGTCACCCTTATATACAAGAAGGAAGTGTTGACGACTTCCGTAAAATACAGCGCCTCATCAGGGGGTCGTTGGGGGCCATGTGTAGAATGTAAGAAGCGCGAGGGCGTTTTCACTTTTCAGTATGGTGGTTTGTACTAAAACTAGCGTGCTCACTCAAATCTTTATACCTTATTTTAAGGATTAATCTACGTGGCTTTATGGGACTGGGCGTTTTAACTGGTCCAAAACAAAAATAAATCAACTTTAATCCATAATCACCGTTCTAAGTACCAAAAGTGGTTTAACGTTTTCAATTTCCGTAGTACCAAAGAGATGTGTCTAGTCTAGACACTAAAACTTCATTAGGTGATATATCCAGATATTGATACTTCATTAGGTGATAGGAACACACAAAAATATAACTAAAGTGATAAAGCATTTTGTTTTTTTACTTTCTATATCTTTGAGTAAATTAATAGTAGCTTTCAACAGTAATAATATACATAAAATAATAATCATTTGACACAGAGAGCACTTTCAACCGTGCTCATTCCTTGCCAAGCTAAACTAAAAAAAGTGACATGTTATGTTATAATATAATCATAAATAAAAAATATAAACAGATATTGATTGACGCAGAATAGAGGCAACAATTAGTAAGCGTTAAACTTAAAAGATAAACAGACAGGATGCAAGTGACAAATCTATCAAATAAGGGTTTTCGAAATCCACCAGAATTGAGAGAAAAGTCTTGATAATTTTTTATTGAATGAAAAAGTGTTTATTAGGCTGCATAAGTTCTTTTTAAATACTAGAGGAAATAACAAACTCGTATGGGTCAAAAAATAACAAACTGAAATAAAATAGAAAAATTTAGAATATGCTGAAATATTAAAATACGGTTTTAGGCCTTCAGACGACCTCGAATAACTAAATTAACCTCTATGTCATGGCGAAACAATGACTTTTGGTCGTGAGATCCAGAACTTTCCGAAAAGGTATAATTCAGATCATTTCAACACTGGATGCAAATTCTGCACCATTCCGAATGAACTTTTCTTACGCGCCACTTCGTCTCTGAAACGTGCTGCCATCTACATCATTGATTTATTGTTTTTAGAAAAATATATAAGGTTGACACCCTAGGGATAGTGACACATGTTTTTTACGACTAGAAATAATTCAACTTCGTTTCTAATTTGTTATTTAAATAATGTGCTCGAATCAAAATTGATATAATATAATTGGGTACTTTTCTATGGTAGAAGAGTTGTGTGTCCTACGACAAAATCTTGTACCACGAACAAATTGTAAAACAAAGCAATTATTTTAACTATTTTAAACGCTTTTTTTGTTGTATATTTGTAAGAGGTATTACTTCTAAATTAGTGTTCAATGTGTTATGGAAGACTTACTTCGAATAGGAATTTTTTTGTCAATAATCTAACTTTAAAAATATGTTTTTTTATTAAAACCCAATAATTGAAATTTTAGTTGAACATTACAATTTTTTATTATAATTGTTCACGACCTATCTTGAATTAAATTAAAATGATTACATCATGGAAAGTATTACACATTGCATAAGCATCAAATAAATTAAGATGTAAGCATACAATAATTTGTATATTTTATGTTCGTATAATAAATAATTATGGATATTTATCAAAAACGTAACCAAAAAAATAATTATGGATATTTTCAAACGAAGCCAATGATTCAAGGAAATTCGGAAGGATGCGAACACTTCAAATAAAAGGGGAAGAAATTTCTCTAGTGAAAATCCGTTGAGCGTGACTTTTAACTGATAAAAATCCGTTGAGCAGGTTCGGGTTGCTTCGTGACAGACTACCTACGAAATCAAATTTGACAAATTGAGGTGTTCTATCCTTAGAGGTGTGCTTGTGTGTGTCTGGCTGTGGTCAGCTGGAGGACGCTCATCATTTGTTTCTATCATGTAGCTTCTTTGGATCTCTGTGGCCTTTACTACGGTCGTAGATTGGATTCGAAGGGGCAAACCATCATGATATTTCAGACCACTTTTCTCAGTTTATTTACTCCACAGGTGGTTTGAAATCGTGGCGGTTCTTTCTATAGTTTGTTTGGCTACTTAGTGTCTTGATTTTGTGGAATGAACGAAACAACTAGTTATTTAATAATAAAGAAAGCTCTATAAATCAACTACTAGATAAAGTAAAGTATTGTTCATTGAGGTGGCGGAAAAGCTAAGAAGGCTAATTTTGTATTTGGTGATTATTTGTGGTGGACGAGCCCTTTGTCGTGTTTAGGCATTAACTAGTTCACTTTTTGTATCACTTGTGTGATTGTTTGTAATTTTTAGTGGTCTTTTCGATACGCCTTGTGCTGAGGGGACTGCTATACCAGTGTTAATATAATTCATTTTTGCTTGTTAAACAAAAAAGTGTGTTGAAAAGTGTGCGTCTCTAGCATTTCTCCTACCTAAAAATACAACGTTTCTACATCATACAAGTGGACCTAAATTGAAATAAATAGGCCCATTAGAAAGTGTAGCCTGCAGAACAAGTATGAAGCTTGCTGTTTTCACTACCAAAACTTCCTAATAACACATGAAAATGACTAAAAAAATCCAGCGGTAGTTAACTACCGCCGGTTTCCTAGTTGTAATCCAGCGGTAGTTAATTACCGATGGGGTATTTTTGGTCATTTTCATGTGTTATTAGGAAGTTTTGGATGTTAGAAAAACAATTTTCAACAAGTATAAACAACAAAAAGCTTAAATCTATGAAAATACAGTAATGTAAAATGCTGCATTTTAGCGAGGTTGGATTCACAGTCACCAATTATTTATTTTTTTTCCAACTAGTTTAGAGGTTAGACTCGCCAAATGTGGAGAAGTGAGAAATCGAAATTAAACCCGACCTATTGCATATCAATGTCCATGGAGCAGTGAACCAGGCTACACTTTTAAAAAAACAATCACCAAATTTATTTTATGATTATATAAAATGAGATATGGTAAAGTATTTGGTGAGACCTACATTACCCCTTGATGAATAAGAGGTAATTTATCCCTAATGAAAAATAAGATTCAATTATGAAACGAAGTAAATATAAATCACATGTTGATTGGAAGAGATGAAGAAATTTGATGTTCTTGAAATGAAAATGGTAACTGATAGTATAAAAAATCATATTGGTGAGCCTACATTTTTCCTTGATGAATTGAAGGTAATTTATCTCTCATGACAAATACGATTCGGTTTTGGAACGAAAGAGATGTAAATCACATCATAAATGAAGGAAATAATTTTTTTTGATGTTTTCAAGATGAAAATGATAACTGATTGTAAGAAGAAAAAAAAAATGAAGAAAATAAGATTTTTCACCGAAAGAGGTAAATTACCCCCAATTCATCAAGGGGTAACATAGAAAAAACATAGTTTATAGTTTACCTTTAATGAACTGACACTTTCTAAGTACAGTCTTTAAGGATTCCAAATTAAAAAACTACTCATTAATTAAATCAGTGAACCACCATATTTTAACAAAAGCCACACTTAATTTAAAGATTTTATCAGAGTCACCACCGATCTAAGCATACACTCACTCCCTACTCTTTCAGCTTTCCCTTACTCTTATTCTTCATTTTCCACCAAATTCAACTCTTAATATGCCTAATTTTGTGATAATACAGTCAATGTATTAAAACCAATTCATTTTCTCCTCACGTGGCACAAACTAGATGACAAAAATTACAGAGAATAATAGCACTACCATCATCAACAACATAAATTGAAATATAACTATGTTATTATTTCATCCAATTACAAGATACATAAAATACAGTTCTAAAATACAACTTTTCACAATGGTTAAGCAATCCCTTGACAACAAATTTCATCCAGTTACAAGATACATAAAATACAGTTCTAAGATACAACTTTTCACAATGGTTAAGCAATCCCTTTACAGTTCCTTGATGAGCTGTTTTTCTTTTTGTACATTAGGTTTATAAACAGAACTCTAAAGCTGTAACCCCACATCATCCAAAACCTAACAAGACTGGAAGATGGGGAAAGGATGAAAAGAAGCCTAATCTATGTCTAACAAATGGGTAAAAAAAAGGAGAAAGAAAAAACTTGTATGTTATACATTACATAATTGCCTCAGGTATATACAGCAAACAGCTCTTGAACACCTACACTTCAGCAATTGTTGGTGATTTACGTTAAAAAGGCATTGAATTTGGGCAGCCATTTAGCATTGTCAGTACTCAATTATTCTTCTCAACAAATGTTAATACGAATATATTACCAAAGACCACTGCAAAGCACTGTGAAAACTTCACTTGGATGTTGATGCACCTTTACTGAGATCATAGACGGTTCGGAACCTAAGTCCAGAACCTATATGGCTTGCTGTTGGCCACAGCCAGCTAAGGATATTTGGTCCCAAAACCTGCAAAAAAAAAAAAAAAACAGAAGCTCAAACTCACATTTCGTAGAGGTAGCTTCTATGTTTGCTTCAATAATAAAATAAACGAAAAAAAGGGAGAAGATTGGAAATTCTAATGATCAAAAAATTCAATCATAAAAACAAGCAAATGTATATTTACATAGCATATGTCACATCTGTCAACTTCACTAGTATCGGTAAAGTCTAAATACGGAGTTTCACATAATCAGTTAAGTGGCGTAGATTTTACTACTATAGCAATGTGCTATTTGATTGGATGCACATGCAAAAAAATTACATCGTCGGTACATAGTAATTAATCTCGAATAACATGTGTTTCTTTATGCAAACATAAATGGCTTTAACATACTAATACTATACAGAATAATCAATATATGAATATACAGTTACAGTGTTCTTTTAATATCAGAATGTAAAAGAACAACAGTCAATTATCACATCAATAAGATGTACCTCAGTTGAGTTGATTTATGTTTAACCCTTTTCAATAATGGCTAGGCAAATCAGTGAAAAAGTTATGGCTAAACTCAATCATTAAAGATGCCATATGATATGATCAAGATGAACCAAATGTTTATTCAAAAAAATGAATCAAATGAGTGAAGAAAGAAAAATGACCAAGTGAGCGAAGGAAAAAAAAAAGAAGACCAAATGAAGTTCAATGAGAAAAAAGCAGGGTGGGAGAAAAAACAGGAAAGGCACAGAAAAAAAGAAGCAGCAGCATAATCTTCAATACTTACAGATGTCAAATTCTCATACGGGCCAAGGTCATATGGATGTTTATAGATACTTCCACCCTTCTCTTGAAGCCACAAAGCTCTCACTCCTTCATAATACTGCCAACACAACTTCCTAATTGAGTAAGTCGAAATCAGTCTGGTCAAATAAAATAACAGTTTTGAATTAAAAGCATGTAATAACCTCTATCGTGGTATTGTTATGTAGAATGAGATAGATATGCCATCCTAAAAGAACACATAATGATATAGTTAAAGGGACCAGCAAGAGGCCAGAAACAACCTGCAAAAAAGTTTATTTCATGAGAAAATAAAATTGTTAACTTTACTGAAGTGAGATGCATATTTGTATTTAGTAGAACTTACATATACAGTTCTGAAAGAGCCGCCATTTTTGTCTTCATCATGTATACCATCATAAGCTAGACTACCAACAAGTAAAACCTACAAAGTTGAGCAACATTGAACGAAAAAGATTGTCAACAAAGAACCATCAAATCTAGCACAGACCATGAAAAATATCAAAAGAGAAAACTAAATCATGCGACATATTTCATTCATGCAAATACAACGTGGTAGGAAATTCATAACTATCATAAAAACTAAGTCATCCAGATAATAAAATAAACGAACATACCATGGAGTAAATGCAGGCAATCACAGCATATGTGACAAAAATGAAGAAGATCTTGTAGTTTGCGTGACCGACACAGTTATTTATCCAAATGCAATGGTGATCCTTACAACCAATAAACAACACTTTTTGTCATTATCCAAAAAGGCCAAGATAAAACTTTGATGATTTAGATCATGCATACCATTCGTAGAACACATCTTTTACAACCCCGGCAATGATGTGCACGGGGAGGCTTATAGTGAGAGCACTTTTGGCAATATCTCAAATCTCCACCCTGCACACAGTTCCAAAAAAACATTACTGGAAAGTTATTTTTCATGGTGTTCAGGATTGATACACAATCACATGTTTATGGGAACCTTTGCAAGATCAGAAATATTTCCCTTTTCTGCCACGTGAATGGTTCAACGAAATAGAATGTTATATTAAATGAGCCATCCATTTATAATACAATTGAATAAAGGACACAAAAAATGTTTTCAATCAGAATAGAATAGTAGCAAAATTTTCTACTTCTCAACTCTATAAACGGGTAGAAACACTGGCTAGGAGGATGGACTAGATGGAAAATAGTCCAATAGCTGGAAATAAAAGAACAGCAACTGGAAATAAAGGAACAGCGATGTAAATTATAGGTCAAACCTTTAAGAGAGATCAATGTTGTCAATGTGGATCGTGAAAAATAGTGGTTTTTTCCAATTCCTCTATAGTGCTATAGCCCTGCTATTTAATAACACTTACTAAATAGCGTACAGCGGAAGAAATAGTGATTTGTTCAAATTCCTCTACACTATAGGCTATAGCCACTATTTGACAACCCTGAGGGAGATTTAAAGATAAATAGACTATCTTTAAAATTTATTACATGTCAAGGCTTTATGGTGTCATCTATCCTAAAAATTATGGAGAGTAAAGGGAATCTTAAAAAGGGTCATTAAGCAACGAATGCATAACAAGGATAATTGTATAAGATGAACAACCTAGGAGATGAGGCCACTAAATTACTAAAACTCAAGAAAAAACTAAAAACATCATCAAACTCAGACACAAGTGTCGAAATGTATATGAGCTATAAATAAGTGAAAATAAACTAAAAGTTCCTTCACTAAAAAGATGAAAATCTGCACAAACCCTTCTCTTAGACAAATTAATCATAGGTTTGGATTAATTTTACTTGTTAAATGTTATCTTAATCTTTAAATTGAAATTATAATTATATTTTAATAAATAAATAAATATTATATTTAAATGGTGGGACCCCTTCCCGGACCCTGCGTATGCGGGAGCTTTAGTGCACTAGGTTGCCCTTTTTTTAAATAAATAAATATTATGTACTAGGTATCCATACCACATCAAATGCAGGTTATTATTACCTTACTATTATAGCCAGACTCATATACAACATTGTCATTATTAGTAAAGATGACCTCTTTCAAGGGAAGACAACCGCATATAAGACAGTCCACTTTAAAAGCCAGCATATGAGCAGGCACCATAACAAGCATTAATTAACTAGGATTTATAATAAAAAGTCAAACCTTAGTCTGTGGAAAAATATCAGCTTATAAGGGAATAATACAAAATTTAAATCCCAGTCAAACCAACCATATTGAATTGAAATCATTTTCACTCCATCACATTATTCATACTCATAGGTAATTAGGAATATAAGGCAACAGAAGGCCAAACACATCAACGCATGACATAACACTGCTTATAAAAAAATGACATAACACCAACCTTTCTCAAATACAAACACAACAAAAAGAAAGTTAAAATTAATATCCATGATCAACAGCGGCACGTAGGCGCTACACAAAACCCCATTGCGCTGCGATTTTTTAGTAGTGACTGTATTGGCTAGTATGGCCACTACAATGAAGCTCTGGTAAAAACCTCAAATATGCCCTCAGCTTATAGCCGTTACCTCAGTTTACTTTGGATTAGTTCTAATCATGTTTTTAATTTTGTATGTTCTTCTATTCTCGTATTGTTTCCTTAATCTTTCTCGGTGTAGCGGCCGTACGGCAACCCGCTATACCGCAACAATATTTTGGGGGTTGGCAGATATTGTGTGGCTGCAACGTCAAGGTTTTCAATATCTTCAGGATTGCATCGCAACCACAAATGTGTGCGCATCAGTTGTACTCAACTGCAAGATTTTCTACAATATTAAGAATTAGAGGTATGCTATTTTGAGCGAAGACTAACACCTAGGAAACGCAAGAATTACACTTTCAAAACAAAACAAAATAATAGTGGGCAGTGGCAGAAATCTGGTTGTGGTTGGAGATAAATCTAATAATAAAGAACTATTTTTGCGTTTTGTTAAACCATGATTCGTAACAAGAAGCACTTTCCTAAGAATTATGAAGTAACCGCAACACTGCCAAGCTCCTAAAACCTTGATCAAGACTACATTAACAGATTCCTACTATTGCTTAACCTATCCAGCTAAAAGGGAAGCATTCCACCGCAGATTAACAACAAAAACAAAATGTCACTTTTTTCTAAAACTCATAGTGAAGCTAAATCAACAACAAAACAAAATGTTACTTTTTTCTAATCATTATGAAAAATTCAGCTAAACTTCTACAACAAGAAACTCCAACTTCCAAAAGCTCACCACATAAATAATCAATAAAAACTAAAATCAAAAGCAAAACAAAATTTTATAACTAAAAAACAATCAAATTAGTTCACGAGGTGTCAGCTTAGTGGTAAGTAAAAAAAAACAAAAAGTGATTTTTAACTAAAACATGTCGGAATTATTGAATATCGGTCAATCAATCATAACCAATGGATCATTAAAATATTATCAATTAATCATATCTACTTTAAAAGTTATACGACAGATAAATTGTTGACAATGTAAAAGTTTTACACTTGACAGTTCATCAAACTTAATCTAAAAAAGAGTTTAATTTACATACAACGTCAGTGTAACAATGTTTTACACGTGCATCTCATGACGTGTTGCCACATGATTTGTAAATTTGTCGCATCTCATTAATTGATATGGCAACAAATTATGCTTGAATAAAGCTTGGTGTATATGTTCCCGTAAGCATAGCTCAGGGACATGCATTGTTATATGCAGGGGTCGGGGTTCGAATCCCTGACACTCACTTATTCACCTTGAAAAAGGTAAATTCTAACTAGGCTACTTGGAAAAAAAGAAAAAAAAAACTTGGTGTATATAAATTAAACTAACTTTCTAAACCCCAATTTAAATAAGAAAACATCCAAATTAAAACAAAAAAGACAATAAGAAGACAAAAATAACAAAATTGAAAAAGAAAAAAACCCAATATTTATAACAATGCAAAATTCAATTTTTATCACAATATTGAACCATTGTTATTACCTTGCGTTTGATTTCATGAATAGGAATTGTGTTATCTTCAACATCAGGCGTATACGTAGACGGAACCCGACCCGGATCGGTGAAAATAGCTAAACGGTAACAAAAAACACACATGAAAGCGATGACGGTGAAAGCGACGGTGTTTATGATTCCGGGGGAAGAGAAAAGACCAAACCATCTATCAATGAAGACGAAGACGGTGGAGATGTAAATGTAAGCGATTGATGAAATGACGACGGTTACCGGAAACGAGAACGCGAAGCCGCCGCCGCCGCGTTGCTGCTTCGCTTTCTCGATCATGGTGGTGGCGTCGCCGGTGACGACGGTGGTTTGGGAAATGGATGGAAAGGGAAGGTTGTTGGTTTGGTGTGACTTGTGTTTTTCAACAAACAATATGAATATTGAAATTAAATTTAAGAGACTAAAGTTTTCTTTAATTCTACTCTATGGAAATTATTGATTATTGATTCTTTTCATTCATATGTAAGAGGAAGGTGCTTATTTTATTTTATGCTTTTTCCCATATTGTGTTTCTCTTTTGATTTTTTCTTTGTTGTTTATATATTTATAGAGGAACGCTATATAGTACGGAAAATCGGATTGACACGATGCATGCAGACGGTGTTGTTATATTTTTAAAATAAATAAAAGTTGAAATGTTTTACAATCTAAAATATATCCTATGACTTATATAACGTCCGTTGTTTGCAATTCCGGTACCAAAAAGCTTTTCCCATATTTATAAGTTAGAACCTTTCAAAAAATATAAGTTACTGTAATTAAAATAAAATAAAGAAATAAGACAAAAAAAAAATAAAGAAATAAAAATTCTCTCAATAAAGTTTGACTATTTTTATTTTTGGATAGAAAGGGGATTTTGACCTTGAGATAAGAAGTGTATCTCATCTCATATCATTTGAAAAAGAATGATTTGGACAATTTGAAGTTGACTTTTTAGTAAATAGAAAGAAAAAAATATGCTCTCTTAAACTTATTTTTCTGGTCAAATACTCTCTCAAACTCTTTTTATTGGACAAAAGTAAACAAAATTTAAATTTAGCAGTTTAAAATATAAATTAGTAAGAAAAATAGTTTGATTTTTATGTGTTGACTATAAAGTTATTTTAGTTTTACACGTGCATATTCAATTATGTGTTTCCAAATCAATTAATGAATAAAATAATTCGAGTAATTTCTACCACAATAAATAATATGACAATATGTCATTAAATTTATGTATTAACAATTTTTTTTTTGCACCCTTAATGTTGGATTCTATACGCCATTGATGGTGAAGCTTGAGGAGAGAGCAAAGGACAAACAAGATGCAAAATATGAACCAAACCAAATCATGAAGAACATGTTGGTTTAGTTCGATATATTTGGTTAACATTTTAAAAATTAAATAATTTTATTTTAAAATATCTAAAAATATATATTTTTTGACAAAAAGTAAAATAATTAAAATATGTAGAAATAAATCAAAGTTCGGTTTTATTAGTTATGATGATTTTAATACATTTTAATATATTTTAAATATATTCTAAAACCGTGAAAACCGGTCATCAATTTAACGATAACAAGAAAAAAGGTAACTCAACGCTTGTCGAACATTGGGATATATCATGAACCCGACTCACTTGAAAAACTATATAAACCTCCCCTTTGATCAAGCATGAATGCCTCTATCAATTTTAAGCATATACAAAAAGGAAGAATGATGTTTGTACAAATTAAGTCATATTGGCAGAACAAAGCAAGGTTCATGACAGATTATAACATTACCTAGAATTAAGTCATAAGTACACGGTATTTGGCATAATGGTAATAGAATTAAAAGTTTGTAATTTAGTAACTTGCTAATTAGGCCTCAGTTTTCAAAGTTATGCAATTCTTGATGTTCTCACACTTGTTGATAAAATTATAATTAAATATACTACAAAAAAATTGAAATCAGACAAATATATAAACACAAACTTAATAACTCCCATGTTATAGCCTGAAAACTATTAGCCTCACTATGTAACCTGCAAAATTTTGCAGAACTTACATAGTCAAAGACTAAAACCTAAATAGGCCAACCTTCTCAAAATAACCACCGGTACGCAACATTCTATGCAAAAAATCTTGTATTTTTCATCAGACCAGACCAAATAACATCGATCCCCAACGCGCCTCCGACCACATCTACACAGATGCAATCAATTCCAGCTCCAATTTGACCACAAGGCTGAAATGCACCAGCTGCCATCTGAACATGATATGCAACCACAGCCGAGCAAATACAGCAGACACAAATTGCAATTGTCTATAAACGGATCCAAAAACATCGACCACAACAGGTCCTTTATAACAGATTTTTCAGTACAGAACCACTTACACCAACACAAATACTTGTCCACACCAGCTAATGCAGTTAATCTCCCCGCTAGTCCACACTCCTACTCAGCACTTATTGCACAATTAAAACCTATCTTGGAAGACCATCGGACTCCACATATCCGATAGCCAACCTACCTCCTCACTATCTTCAGGCTCGTTATTTCTTGTACTAATTCAAGTCGTTGGTAATTTAGTAATTTACATGTAAAAGAGCCTGAGTTTCCAAAGTTATAATATCATATTACTAGATAACTTTACTTAATTTGGTATGAATCACAACAATGAATATTTCAGACTCTATTGGACTGTCCTGCTACAATGTGATGTGGTATTGTTAGGCTATGCCAGCCAGTTGATAAAAAATTGTTAGTAAATCATCATTAATTAATTATGCTTGTCTGCATAAAAAAGTCACCACTTTAATATTGATATATAACAACATTTTCTGTAACATCTTTATGAAATCTTATGAACAAAATCACTCAACCATCAATTAAGTACACCATGCAGAATGGAAAAAATCGCTATAGAAATAAAGTAAGAATTCATTGATTCACCAACAAGAGTACATTAAGGCAAGGTAAAACTAATCATAAAAATAAAAAACTAAGAATTCTTTAATTAAACGGCATCTAGGCCATAAGGTTGTGTAGGTAGGATCCCGTCCCACAGTCAATCCATTCCGCTAGAAAGTCATTGTTCCGATTTTGATCAATCCATTCAGGTCGAGAGCTATCACACCACTTAGTTTTTTTCTTCCCACGTTTTGCTTCATCAGCCGATCTCTTCATATGAATTCTATATTTCTGTCAAATGACATTGCAATCACAATTTTAACAATAATACTCCATAAGTTTCAATTTAAAATCACAAAAAACACATGTAATATATTAGTAATAATTTAATTAGACTTCTTCCAAAAACAAACCTGTAAATGACTAGCAATATGTCCTACATTCAAACCAGGAACATCCATAATTTTGAGAATCATTTTGGGTCTTGCTTCTGAAAAATAAGTGAGATAAAAATTCACATAAGTTGAGTTGTTAAATAATACAAACAAAGCAAAGAAAATAATTAGGAAAGAATCATACTATCAAGGCCTAGTTGATTGACAGCCCATAGAAATCGTTGATGCAATTCTGGCGACCAAGACAAACGAGCCTTCTTTGCATTTGTTTCCTTTGAGACTTTAGCATCTTCTCTACCCCGTTTTCTATTTTCTTGAACCACCGAGCTTCCAACAATTTCATATTCTTTATTTTCAGTCGAACCGTTTCTGACAACATGTTGCCACATGATCTTGACATCTTCTTCAACCAAAGGCTTAGTCCAATATGTGCAAGCCCCACAT
>Ga0315915_1006761_pt1 | contig 13933 bp, 9 predicted proteins | sample MpolbnodulesMG_FD_207738 | JGI IMG/M metagenome (GOLD analysis project Ga0315915, IMG submission 207738) | Medicago polymorpha root nodule microbial communities from Los Angeles, California, United States - branched nodules | ecosystem: Host-associated > Plants > Roots > Nodule | place: USA... | reverse complement strand
GTTTTTTGTCTACAAGAAGCCACGCGTTATTGGACATTAATTTTTGCAGCACTTCATCCACAACACAAAACAAAAGAAGCTTCTTGCACTGCTTCTCACGTTGTTAAACCCTCCTAATTTTCAGTTGGGAGCGAGCAATTTTTATTGGGTAAAAAGCAGAATTCTTGCTAAATTAGCTTATATGGTGAGGGATGCCTCTTACTTTTTAACATATTTTCATGTCATATCTCATTAAATATGAGACTCTTAACTGTAAATGATGTTAAAAATTTGTCATTCTACAGACTGACGTTACTTTGATGAACAAAAAAGAAAAAGAAAAAAAAGACTCTTGAGAAACTTAACTATTGCCTTAGAATTTATGTTGGTCTAACTCAAGTCTATGAAATTGACTTGTTAGATAACAAATGCCCACCACTTAAAAGTATTTAATTTGGCATATCTATTCAAATATTTGATTCAAAACATGTATGAAGCATATAGTCATTATAATAATACTTACACGCCCTTGAAGAACAGGTAAGGCTTGTAAAGGTCTACCAACCGCATAACAATCTGGATCTTCCTTTTGAGATCAAGATATGTCCCTTGGAAATACTGGCAAAGTGCAGTATTAGCTAGCTCAAGTCCCTATCAAGTGCAAAAAGTACATATGAGACAAAATTAACTACTTTTTATCCTTGTAAAAATTTCAAATAAAGAAAAATTTAGTGATGGTGAGTTAGTGATCATGGCTTCAAATCGCGGTCTCTATAACGGTATCCGACTGCGAATTTGAGTGTATCAGGTTGCATTTTTTTCTCTCCGTATTTTGCCACAATATATAACTCGCACCATAATTGTGTGACCGCAATTTAAAACCATGTAAGTCATTAAAAAAAATATAAAGATATAGAATTGACTCTAGCTAGAAACCTTTAACATAAGAAGGTAGCGAATGAACATGAATCTTCTGAAGCTGTCCATGTTGCTAAACACTGTAACTTTACCAACTTTAACAGGCTTTCCATCTTTGTTTATATATGGTTTTGCTGTGAAATGTCTAAAGCCAAATTCTTGAAGATCACTATAAATGAGAGGTCTTGTAACAGAGGAACCAACATGATATATTGCATTGTTATTAGGATGATTTGCATGAGCTACAATGGCCACTAGTATTGAATTCACCACCATGTCAGCTGGTATCTGATTATTGAATAAGTGGCATTTAAGATGAGACTAGACAATTAATGGAGAAATTATAATTAGGAATAAATACTAATGGTTTCATGGAGAACCTCACCACATCAACAATTGCATTAAGATCTCCAAGGAAGCATGTTAATTTTCCTTTCCCATAAGCTATGGCTAAACTGTCAATAGTCCTGTAATTAACAACCACAAACATCAATAAAAATTAGTCCTCAAATTTTTAAGTAAATGAAAATTAATATGATTGAAATAAGGGTTTTGCTAACAAGTGTCCTTGTTAATGATTCAAAAATGGAAATAATTGATAACTTTCAAGTGGGAAAAATTGTTTTTTGATGTTTCAATGTGTTGAATACACAAATTCCAAGATAAAATTTCTACTTTAAATTTCTTCTCAAGTGTGCCCTAAGGGCACTTGTTACCAATTCCCTTGAAATAATTTTCAAATTTGGTTCTCTTGATTGAAAAGAAAAAAAAATAAAGAGAATAATATTGGTCATCGAAAAAATTCATTTTGATCGTTTCCTAAAATTTGTACAAAATACATCAATTTTTCCTAACTTATTTTTGTTTATGAAATTTGGAATAGAGGGGCTATTTCTATCAAGTCCTATTAATTTTCATTTACCTAAAAATGTATACCTCATTGAAAGTTCTAAAGTTAAAAGTAGAATGAAAGTTTGGAGAATGTGAAGTTGAGAATTGTAAGAGGATAAAACTTACCATATGCTGATTTTAAAAGATTTTGTTTCATTTGATAATTTAAGTAAAGAAAGGATTTTACTTGGTTTAGTTTCTTTTTAAGTAAGTGGGGCAGCACAGAAGGATTTGCAACATTTAAGGATATTTAAATGAAAAAAAACTGAAGGATATAAAACTTGATCTAGTGTTATATATATAAAAAATAAAATCCAAATGAGCAATTTATAACAACCCTAATGGGTAAATAGGCCACAAATCAAAATCTGGAGCAAAGAATTATGCACCTCTTGCACAATCCAGCAAGTCCATGTATAGACATGAAATTAAATTGTAAAGGAAACTTGACGGTGGGTAGGAAATTGATGGAGGTGGGGAATTCACCAATTTTGAAGAAGGCGGAGGAGTGGAGGCCGAAGGTGCAGAAGCAGAAGGATGATACTATTTTTTTGAACATTGATGAGGACGGTAAAACAACTAAGGTGTCTGAAGAAGAGATGAATAATCCTTCGAAGCTTAAGACGGTTGCTCCGACGCCTTCTAAGGGATTGCTTGAGTATAAGTCTGATCCAGTAGACCGTGATTGGGCAGGTTCTGGGTTGGTGGCGACGATAGTTACGGGGGAAACATCTTTATCAATACAACAACGTGTGGAGGACGCGGGTTTTATTAATGTGGAATTTATTCCGATGGGTGGTGACAGACTTTTTCTTCGGAGTCGTAATAATGAAGACGTTTGGACTGTATTTAACAAAGCTATCGACTTTGAGCAAAACATTGATGGTTCCCAACAACAAAGTGGCCACGACTTTGAACATGATGGAAGGGATGTTGATGCGCTGATGGCTGGTTTGAACAAGGAGTGGCACACAAATGATGTACCTATTGATGCCGAGAAGCATGTTAACTCAAAGGAGAATGGGACCGCTGTTTTGAAAAATGCTTCATTTCATGATAATAATACTCCTTCACATGATACTGCCGCGGCAGTGCTACCAGCTCATTTATTACCAGGTTCATCTTCACATACTTGTAATGTTCCAAAGGTTATTTCAGCTACAGCAAGTAAGAAAAAAATCTGTTGTTGGGTTCAAACATTCTTCTCGTAATCTGAAAAGAGTTGCTCGAATGCCCGAAAAAGATAGAAGGGAAATTTTAAAATTTTTGAAGAAGCAAGCAAAGGACCAACGAGCTCGTTTTTTATCTCAGTCAAATAAATCCAAGGGAGTGGCAAGATCTCCTCGCTCCAAAACAACTTCTGATACTTCAATTTTGTCAGTAAATAAAGATTGGGAGCATTGGGCGATTTTACAAGGTGGTAGTAAGGCGATAGAAGAGGATGTGTGTGGTATTGGGGACTTGATTGGTGTGAAATATAAATGTGATAATTCAAATAGATTTAATGTCTTGTCAAATGAAGGTAGACGGGAACTTAGAGCGGAGGTGGGGAGGATTTTGTCGAAAGGGGGGGTCAGGTGGGAGTGGTGCTGTCTGTTAGTTGTTGGCGGTTGGTGTGTGTGTTGTGGGGTGTAGATTGGTCCCAATGAAGATCATTACTTATAATGTGAGGGGGTTAGGAGGGTTTGAGAAGCGAAGTGAGGTTCGGAGGCTGGTAGTTGAAAAGAAACCTTTTGTTTTATGTTTATAAGAATCTAAGCTTACCAACCTTCGTTAGGAGTCTCTGGTGGTCTAATAACGGTGTGGGATCGTAATTGTGTTGAGGTATGGTCCACTTCTAGTTTCTCTCATGTTTTGGTGATTCGTGGACGGGTTCTTCAGACTGGTCAGGAATTTATTATAGCTAATGTTTATGCTCCATGTGATATGGCGGGGAAGCAATTGTTGTGGGATCGGTTGTTGCATCTTGTTCAAACTAATTGTAATGCTAATCTTTGTCTTTGTGGTGATTTCAACTCGGTTAGAGGAATTGAGGAAAGGAGGGGCTGAGGTTCTACTCTCTGTCAACATGACATGGTAATTTTTAATAAATTCATAGGTGATGGATTGTTGGTATTGTGGGAGATTATTCAACTGGTACCGTGGAGATGGTCAGTCGATGAGTAGGTTGGATAGGTATCTGCTGTCGGTAAATTGGTGTTCCGCTTGGCCGAATTGCTTTCTGGGGGCTAACCAACGGGGTCTCTCAGAGGTTCAACTCTCCGTCAACATGACATGGTAATTTTTAATAAATTCATAGCTGATGGATTGTTGGTGGACTTGCCGATTTGTGGGAGATTATTCAACTGGTACCGTGGAGATGGTCAGTCGATGAGTAGGTTGGATAGGTATCTGCTGTCGGTAAATTGGTGTTCCGCTTGGCCGAATTGCTTTCAGGTGGCTAACCAACGGGGTCTCTCAGATCACGTCCCTTTGGTCTTGTTAGTAGATGTGGATAATTGGGGGCCTAAACCTCTTCGTATGTTAAAATGTTGGGCGGATTTCCCTAGATATGCTCAGTTTGTTCGGGAAAAATGGGGTTCTTTTAATATTGAAGGTTGGCGTGATTTTGTCCTGAAAGAAAAGCTAAAACTCATTAAAAGACATTTGAAAGATTGGCATCAACAACATGCGCATAATTTGGAAGGTAAATGCAATACGATGAAAGAACAGATGTCTTTCCTAGACACAAAATGGGAGACATCCGCTCTTTTGGAGGAGGAAGTGGTTGAGCTTCACGACCTTTCCGAGTCTTTGCATTTTAAGTCGTGTATTCAAACAAGTATGTGTTGGCAGCAGGCGCGTTTGAGGTGGTTACAGGGAGATGCTAACACAAAATTCTTAAATAGCATAATGTCATCAAGGAAACTTCATAATGCGATTCAGATGCTATAGGTTAATGGTGTTCAAATTGAGGGAGTGCAAAATGTTCGTGACTTCGTTTTTCAACATTTTTCTACACAGTACAAAGTCTTTGATTCGGAGCGACCAGGGGCGGAGGAGCTTCGATTTCGCCAGTTGTCTATGGTGGAGTCGGTGTCTCTTACACATCCGTTTACGTTGGAAGAGGTTAAGCAAACAGTTTGGGATTGTGATTGTTTCAAGAGTCCCGGACCGGATGGTATTAGCTTCGGTTTTCTTAAGCAATTTTGGCCGGAGTTGAAGGATGATTTCATGCGTTTTGTGTTGGAATTTCATCGTAACGGTAGGTTGACAAAGGGAGTTAATGCAACATTTATTTCACTCATTCCAAAGGTTGATAACCCTCAATGGTTAAATGACTTCAGGCCCATATCTTTAGTGGGGTGTGTGTATAAGGTGCTAGCAAAGATCCTTGCAAATAGACTCCAGGTAGTTTTAGGAAGTGTGGTCCCAGACCCACAATCAGCTTTTGTAAAAGGTAAGTAGATTTTGGATGGTATTTTGGTGGCGAATGGGGCGGTAGATGAGGCACAACACCATCATAAGGATATGTTGCTCTTTAAAGTTGATTTCGAAAAGGCTTATGATTCAGTTGATTTGAATTATCTGGATAAGGTGATGCATAAAATGAACTTTCTGACTCTTTGGCGGAAGTGGATGTCTACTTGCATCAGAACGGCCACAACTTGGATTTTGGTGAACGGGTGTCCAACGGATGAATTTCCAATGGAGCGTGGACTTCGTCAGGGTGACCCTTTGTGTCTGTTTCTTTTCTTAATGGCTGTTGAGGGATTTAATGTTCTTATGGTGTCGTTAATAGAGGCGGGGCTGTTTCGTGGTTATTTTGTGGGAAATGGCGCCTCTGCTACGTGTCTATCTCATCTCCAATTCACTGATGATACTTTGATCATCAGTGAAAAGAGTTGGTCCAATGCGCGTTTTATACGGGCGATGCTGATGATTTTTGAACACATATCAGGCTTGAAGGTGAATTTTTATAAAAGTCTTTTGACGGGAGTCAATGTATTAGATTCTTGGTTACATGAGGCAGCTTTGGTTTTAAATTGTTGTGTGGGAGCATTTCCATTTGTGTATTTGGGGCTACCTATAGGAGGTAATTCTCGGAGGTTAGACTTTTGGAAACTGATTCTGAATTCTATTATTTCTAGATTGTAGAGGTGGAAAAGTAGATTTCTCTCGTCTGGTGGTTGCCTGATTCTCTTGAAATATGTCCTGTCATCTCTTCCGGTTTACTTTCTTTCCTTCTTCAAGGACCCCGCAGGTATAATTTCTTCTATCGAATCTATATTTAATTTTTTTTTTGGGGGGTGGTGAGGATTTTAGGAAAATTGCTTGGGTGGATTGGGACTCTGTGTGTTTATCGCAAGAGGAGGGTGATTTAGGAGTAAGGAGGTTACATGAATTTAATGTAGCTCTCTTGTGGAAGTGGTGTTGGCGTTTGTTGGTTAATCAGGATGGTTTATGGTACCGGGTTTTAAAGGCTAGATATGGGGAGGAAGGGGGGCGGCTAAAGGAGGGTGGGAGAGATAGTTCTTCGTGGTGGCGAATGATTTCTAGCATTCGCCGCGGAGTGGGGTTGTTGGAGGGGGGATGGCTTGAAGATAATGTGCGTAGGGCGGTTGGTGGAGGTGGTAGCACATTTTTTGGGATAAATAATTAGGAGGGGGTGTGCCACTTCAGGTGCAATTTCCTCGCCTTTTTGGTCTAGCGGTTGACAAATGCATGACAGTTCAGGAGATGGAGAGGAGAGGATGGGTTGAGGGCGGTGGAACTTGGGTGTGGAGGAGGCGTTTGTTGGCTTGGGAGGAGGAGTTGGTATCCGAATGTGTGTCTCTGTTGCATAATGTTGTTTTGCATGCCCATATTCTTGACAGGTAGCGGTGGATTCTTGACCCTATTAATGGCTATTCTGTTAAAGGGACGTATATATATTTGACGACACCGGAGCTTCCTTTTGAGCGCAGGTTGTTTGACGATGTGTGGCAGAAGCAAATCCCGCTGAAGGTTTTTGTATTTGTCTGAAGACTTCTTCGCAATCGATTACCAACTAAAGGCAACCTTTTACGTAGGAGAATCATTCATCATGACGACATGTCTTGTATAGGTGGTTGCGGCTCTTCTGAGACCGCTGAGCACCTTCTCTTTCGGTGTGATCATTTTGGTACGGTATGACATCTTTTGTTTCAGTGGCTAGGCATTTCTTTCATAGCTCCAGATGTTGTTACAACACATCTTCATCCATTCGATCGCTTTGTGGGATTACCGCGGTCTACACATTCTTTTCTGACAGTATTATGGATGGCAATTGTTTGGGTTATTTGAAAGGAAAGAAACAACATGATTTTCAACCAGAAAAACGTTGACTTGCATCATTTAGCAGACAATGTGAAATTTATGTCTTTTCCTTGGCTAAAGGCAAATGTGCCCACTTTCGCCTTCAGTTATAATGACCGGTGTCGGAATCCGTTACTTTGCATGGGTGTTTTTGTGTAGCCTTATTTTTGTCATTCTTCTGTAACATTATTATTTGGTAACAGACACTTGTAACTGTTTTTTGGTGGTGGTTCTTTTTGGCATATCTTGTGCGATTTGAGCCACCTTCGGTGATCTATTATATTCCATTTTGGTTTGTTAAAAAAAAATGTAAAAAAATAAATTAGGTGTGGAAGTTTATTTTTTTTGAAGGAAATTAGGTGTGGAAGTTGACAAGCATTGAATCTAGATTTTGATAACCACGAATGGACCCGACCGCCAAGACATTAACGAATTCACCTATCAACAATTTACTTTGAATTTATTGTGACAAACATAAATTGTTGAGTTGATTGAAGATATTTTAAGTAAAAACAAGATGATTTAAGTAATTTTTAAACGAGGATTTTTTTTTTTACTAAATTGAGAAAAATTATTGAGTGACCAAAATAAATATGACAATCTAAACTATTAAAAGATTAAATTGTGAAAAGGAAAAGTTTATACAATTATTTATGAAAATAGATAATTGTGTAACCAAAATTATTCATCCATTACAATGGAAAGGTTAAGAGAGACAATGAGATTAAGTTTTAAAAGTAAATTTAAGCTAAAAGAAAATTATACCTTACACCTTCAGACCAACCAGGAAAAGGTTCTTTGAATGTACTAGTGACAATGGCTGGACGAACAATAACAACAGACAAGTTTCCCTTCAATTGCCCAACAAGCATTTCTCCCATTGCCTTTGTGAATACGTATGTGTTTGGCCATCCATATAATTTTGCCCTGATTTGATTGTTCATAAATTAAACTAAAATTGTTCTCCCAAAAACATAAACCAGTTTGTTGTCCTGATCAACCATATAAACCGGACAATTTAAAGTAGGGTGTCTCTCACTTGTAAACATATTTTTACATCATGTTACAGGGAATGTGTAATTCTGAAGAAATAATTAAAATAATTTTTTTAAAATTTATAGTTTTATTATTTTAATTTGCAAAATTGCTGTCCAAAAACAATGTTGATTAATTGTCCATGTTAGAAGTCATGTTCCCACTGAATATTTGCATGTGGATGGGGACATAACTTTTGCATTTAAGGGTTTGTGTAAGAAATTAGGAGGGTATCGTAGGGTTTTGGGTAAAACGAATGAGAAAAGGAAAATTGAATAAGTTATAATATTCCTCCAACTTGAAGCGGGGGTGGGATTCAAAAATTATATTGGAGGGTTTTAGAAGATTTAAATAAATTCTTTAAAAACAATCTATATTGGTTTTTTTTTTTTTTTTTTAAGGAAAAAAACAATCTATATTGGTATAATACCTTCAAAACTAAAATATAAAAAAATACCCTACAAAAAATAATCTCTCAAAATTGAAATATTTCTCTTTTTCCCTAATCTCCTGGTATGCACCCATGACTACAAGGATGACAATTGGACCCAGGTTCAATGGACACCTGCAATGGGTAGGGTAAAACTCTGTTTTCATGGATGTTTTTTGGATCATAGTTTTATTTCAATTGTGATGTTTTTTTATTGTCTTTTCATAGTTAAAGTGCGGATAATTGATGTGAATATGAGCACTTAGGTGCCTAGAAGGTATGAGAAAAGACACTAAAGTTGTTATCCATGAGAATACAAACTCGAATACACAAGCATGTTTTACAAACGTGAGTATGAGAAGAGGTATTATAATACCCTACCATAAGTTACCCATTGCCATCCCAACATGACAATGAGTGAGTTGTAAATCTCTCTTCTTAAATATCCAAGAGTGATAAGTTGGTGATGTTTGGTAAGAAATTATTCAAAATATTTAATGGAGCAAAGGCAAGCCATGTGTCTCGATTAGTTAACTACTTATGGGCACTTATATAATGTTTCAGTTAATTCCATCTAGCTTTAAATAAAGGACAAAACTTACACACATTTTCATAGGCGTCGTTGGAAATGTTCTCCAATAAAATCATGACAGTTGGATTATTAATCCACCTCAGACCCTTTATCACCAATTAACCCTGTTAATTCTTTTGATTCCGTTAACCATTAAGTCAATAACCCAGACTCGAAGTGATAATTAAGGGTTAACATGGTTAATTGGTAATTAAAGGTCTGAGGTGGATTAATAATCCAGCTGTCATGATTTCATTGGAGAACAATTTTAACATCACTTATGAAACTGTGTGTAAGTTTTGTCCTTAAATAAATGGTATCCTAGCTAGCCACGATTATCTCCTTAGTAAGTTATGGATATTAATTCCAACTTTTTTCAAATCCGTAATTCTCATAAACAACTCTAAGTTCCCCTAAAAAAACAAAAAATATGTATAAGCACTTGAATTATCCGGAGTCTTTATCTACCTTTAGATTAAACTCTAGATTATTAGTTTCATTTTTCTGAAAATTGGATGATAAACACAAAAAATATGTGATGCACAATATTATAACACACAAATTGGATTTTTTTTCTGTATATAAAGTAGTTACGGTAAATCAAGCAAATGAGCTTAATTGGTTAATGAGTTACATCAAAATACAAATTGTTCATGAAAACCTTAGTTTTTGTTATTTATTTTTTTAAAGATTAATTTCAAAGAGTAATCCAATAATACTTTCTTGAATGAGGACTTTGAGATATCGATATAATTCCTGATGTTGGTTTCATTTATAAGAGTCCACCACTTGTTTTTACTTTATTGATACAACAAGAGTCCCACATACTTGTGTGGTCCTAAATAGAAATCATAATATGTAACATTCCAACAATAGATTTGCATTCTTCAAAACAAAAACAAAATAGATTTGCAATATTTTTTTTTTGTTACCTTTGCAATAACGTTTATTCCCTTGTCACATACAAATTAAGAAAACAATTTCATGCTAATTAAAGTTGAACATCAACTACATGGACCATAGAAGACTAGATTGTATATATGTTGGAATTATTAGGAAAACGATTTCATGCTAATTAAAGTTGAACATCAATCACATGGACCATAGAAGACTGGCTTGTATATATGTTGGGTGTCAAGCTAATAAATCGGCCTTTAAACTAGTCAATGTTTTTTTTTATAAAAAAAATAAAAAATGTTAGTAGCATTACTAGTGTAATAGATATTAGGTTAGTACGGTATTTTCTCATTTAGGGTTTGAATTCTGATCTTTGATCAACTTCGACTATTGTTATCTTCGAACAAAAGCTAAGGGGTTGAGTTTTTGAGTTTCTCACTTATAAATTGCCAATTTTCATTTTTTTAATTAATGTGAGATTTATAATTACACTTCTTAAGCAAACAATGTAAAATATATTTACATGTATAATTTACTGTTGTGATGTCATAGGTAAATCTTGTATTAAAATAATTAAATGTCCCATTTCGACTTGAGAGATAGTCTCGTAGATGACCCAATAAGCCTAAGCCATAGCAACGGGCGTCTATGTGTGGTGAAAATAAAAAATCTTAATAATAATATTTCACAAACCTGCTAATACCCAAGTTCTTCATGGTCATTTTAATTTCAGCCTCTGTTGCTCCCAGCTGTTGTAACTCATACAATTTGTCTCGCACCACTTTCTCTTCTCCGTCAACATCTAATCCATTCACACCATTTAAGGAGTGGCCCAAGTGATATGGTTTCTCTAATATGAGCCCTTCTCCCTCCCCACATACATATGCTGAAATTAATTTGTTAGGGTACAATAATTATTGTGAGGCCCTTCTCAACATAAAAATATTGTGAGGCAAATTAATATTTTTCCTAACTTTTGGGATTGATATTGACATAAATCTATGAGTCATGCTAACTGGTGTCATGAGAGTACAAATTAAGCAACCTAGTAATAGAAATATTCTCTTAATACTTGTGCATTGAATCAATTAAAAGTTATAAAAAATTAAATTCAATGCACGAATTTAAAAAGAAAATTCTACATTTGACTCATTAACTTGTGCGTTAAGGGCACAAGTTAGCATTCCTCTAAATTTATTACTTAGTACGTACTGACCTGTTGATACATGCACAAGAACCTTGAGTTTACTGCATTTTTTGGCAAAGTTTATAATATACTTAATACCAAATGTATTTAGGCCCAAAGATATATCATACCTGCATAGAGGTGAAAACAAAAAGTAAAATTAAATATAAAAAAATGAAAGAATAAAAAAATATACTTTAGTAGAGTAATAAAAGCCTGATATTTTCGGTACCTTTCATCAAAGTTTGTATTTGCAGCTAAATTAACAATAACATCTATTTGATTGTGAATTTCTTCCTTTAGAATAGAATCTTCCAATCCCAAGTCTTCGAGAGAAATGTCCCCAGGTACTAGAGTCAACTTTTCCGAAAGAAATGTAGTAAAATTTACCCCCAATTTTTCCTTTAGACATTTAAACAACTCCTTCCCTATTATCTACATAACAAAATACATATTTAGTTAGCTTCAATCTTCATTAACTATCACATGTGACATATTATATGGTGACAAAACTGCCGTGTTTGGCCACTATCAATGATTGAGAAAAATAGAAAAAAGTATACACTACCTTAGTTAATATATAAGCTGATTTATTCAGTTTCACGTATATTAAAAAGAATATTTACCTCTGTTGGTATAGCTTTATATAAGAGGGTCAAAGTTCGAACTCCAAATTTATTCAATTTTAAATATGCAGATTAAAAAGATCTCATATATTAAAAGTTATTTTAAATCTCACTTAATATTTAAAATTATCTGGCCTACTCTGAGTTGATGAGAGATTATGAGGCTAAATAGTAAAAGTAGCAAGAAACGAAATTACACGACATTGCAAAATAAGTAATCATGCATGGATCATATGGTAAACAGAAAATGGTCCACTGGATAAACAAGTAATTACATGGATGATGTGGATAAACAAGTAGTTACAATTCATTAATAGTACAATTATTGGCTTGCAAAATAAGGCTGAATCACTATACTGAAACATACCTATTGTCATATCAAACATGTTGTATTTGTCAAAATTAAAAATAATATCAAACATATTGTACACTTTATATTCCAAACTCTCCTCAACATATTGAATTATATATTTGCAAATAAAAACACAATATAACTTTTTTTTCTTCTTATTTTTGTTAGGGAATTTCTCGTAATTTTTGGCTCATACTTGTTGTATAAAATAACAAAGCTCTAACAACAAACATTATAATTATTCTCTAAAAAAAAAATTATAAATAAAAAAAATTGCCTCTGTACAAACTAAGAAAAATAACAACCTAGAAAGTTGATAAATATATTCGTTTGAACTTGTATTTTTATATTTTTTATTAGAATATTGATATTTTATATGTTCCTTACAACGATGAATATTTTTTTAGTTGACGGATCTTATTTTCAATTTAAAATAAATGATTGCTCTTATAAAATTTTTGTGTTTTATTTTATTAGAGGCATATTTTTACTTTAGAGTCGGGCCTCCATTTTCATAGGAACGGCCTTGAAAATCGGTAATCATGCATGGATAATATGGTAAATAGAAAATGGTCTACGGGATAAACAAGTAATTACAAGGATGATGTGCTAAATAGAAAATGATTTGTGGGGCAAACAAGTAGTTACAATTCATTAATATATAGTTCAATTCTTGGCTTCCAAAATAAGGGTGGATCACTATTCTAACATACCTATTGGGATATCAAACATACACTTTATATTCCAAAAGATAAGGGCTTAGTCATCGGTTAAAACAGACTCAATATGAGTGAACGTTCATCTTTTTTATTTACATCAAAATGATATATAGATGAAAAATAAGTACAAAGGGCTAGCGTACCAATGGTACCCTAGAAACCAAACAAAAGAAAAAAAGCAAACAAAAGAACACAACCCACACTACAAACGAAAGGAAACAAAAAAGGCTCACACCACCTACAACAACACCAACAAAACAACACTCAGAGCACAATCACAAGTGGTGATGGACGAAGCCTATTATCCTAAAATCTTAGTGAACGTTCATCCAAATACATTTATGCCCAACTATTGTTAGCATGGTAATATGGTATATATGATGAATAAAGAAAAGTTGATATATAAATATGGGGTTCCTTTCAAAAACTAAATAAATAAATAAATATTGTGTTGATTAGAAAACTTATTTCCACCTAACATTTCTCTTTCTCAAATTTAAGTTAGACTTTTAGTTCTCAAAATTTTAGACTAAAATTTAAGTTAGATTTTTAGGTCTTGGAATTTTACACTCAAAAAATCAATTTAGTTATAAATATATAATATAACGTGCTAGTTATAAATGTTTGTCCGGTTTAATTAGTCAAGTTCATATCCTCTATGATTTATGTTTGAACCTTAAACTTAGCAAAACTTGATTTAATTTATTTTTATAAACCATGTGTTATATATATTTTAAAATAAATGAAAAAGGCTTTACTATTAAATTTGATTTAGATCTCTAAACATGTTAGGTCGACCTTGCTTATTGATAAGAATGTAAACATTGTAAGTTTAGGAGACGAAATTCAAATCTCATCTGAAACAGTTATAAAATGGTTATTTGTATGATTATTAGCAAAATTTTCTACTTTCCCAAATTTTTTAAATTACTAAATAATAATAATAATAATAATAATAATAATAATAATAATAATAATAATAATAATAATAATAATAATAATAATAATAATAA
>Ga0315915_1006760_pt1 | contig 13936 bp, 5 predicted proteins | sample MpolbnodulesMG_FD_207738 | JGI IMG/M metagenome (GOLD analysis project Ga0315915, IMG submission 207738) | Medicago polymorpha root nodule microbial communities from Los Angeles, California, United States - branched nodules | ecosystem: Host-associated > Plants > Roots > Nodule | place: USA... | reverse complement strand
ATATATGTATTTCATTTCTCTCTCTAATAACCGTGAATATTTTTCAAAGCAAAAATTTAATAGATATCTTAATCCTTATCCTTATTATTTATTAATTTTATTAGGTCCGCAACAATTTAACCTATTGTTTTCGTAGATTATTTTTTTTTACAAGTTGTTATACACTTATTTAATTCGTTTACAAAGAGAATACCCTAGTTTCTATGCAAACTCGGTTACCCTAAATAATTTGTTAGGAACCATGAATTGCATTAATTTTTGATGTTTAACTATAAAAGTTGTAAATAAAATTGAACCTTGCAACAATATAATTTTGTATTCTTTTTATCTTTTTTCTTTATAATTTTTTTTATCATCATTTGATTGTAACATTGTATCTCTAATAATCTAATTTGTGTTTATTAATCGACCCATGATCTTACGAGTTAAAGATTATTTATTGGTCTCTATTATAGTCGAGAAGACCCGTGCATCACGGGTCAAAAGTCTAGTATAAGTTCAATTTTAGTTTGTTAAAAAAAAAAAAAAAAGACATTTCATTTCATTATAAGCAAATAAACTTTTCGAAACATGCTTATTTGTCGAGTAAAAACAAAAAAAAGGAAAGAGAAAAAAAAAGCACTTTTAATTTCGAAAGTTTCTCACTTAAAACGCCAAAAGTCGACCGTTGAAATTTTCACTGCTTCTTCTTCAGTTCTTCTGAATTACAAAATCGCTTATTCATTTTCTTCTCCTATTCTGCATCACGCGATGCGTAAATCCAAAAAACCAAAACCTTCAAACGCCGTAGAATCTGTAGAGCGTGGAAATTGGGAAAAAATATTCAGCACTTTGGTTCAGATGATGAAGAATCAGGAAAAGCAGCTTCAATCATTCGCTGATCAACAGAACTTTCTACAAGATCGCTTGAAATTGCAGAATCAACGTTGGGCTTCTGATATTAAACGTTATAAGGATCAAATTTCTCAGGTAAATTGATTAATTTCACTTTTAGGGTTTCTCAATTTTTTTTTTTTTTGAAAAAAGAATGGTTTTTTTTAATGGGTTTTTGAAATTGTGTTGTAGATGAAGACGTTTTTGATGTTTGAAGAGAAGAAACGGTTGCTTGAAGAAGCTAAGGCTGATTTGATGATGGGTTCTAAGCATAGAGAATCTTCTATTTTGAAATGGGTTTTGGGTATGTTCCTTTTTCTTTCATGTTTTTGATTAATTGTTTGGTTTTTAAATGGGTTGTTTTTTGATGGGTCTCTTTGATTTTGCGTTACAGAAAATAAAGTTTGTGTTTTTATGTTTTTAAGATGAAATTGTTTTGTTGTTTTTGTTCTTGGTGTTAGATTCTTAATTTGATGCTATGTTACTTATTGGTTTTGCTTTTGATTACGAAACTGCCATTTTCATATTGTTCAATGCAATGAATGAAGCACAAACACTCCCCCGACACATATAATTACATTGAATTATGTGATTTTCTCAAATTATTAGTGGTGTCGGTGCCCGTGTCCGTATCCATGCTTCATAGGTTAAATGTGTTTGAATATTTGTATTGCTCATAGTCCTTGTTGTTATTCTTGTTGGAAGTGATTATTTTTTTGTTATTTTAAATGTTTTGAGATAGATTTATGTATCCAGTTACACTAAGACTTAGCTTCTCTGTAGTGCCTACACATACGATAGAAGGCGTGTCATGTGTTGGACACTTATGATTACATTCAATTATGTCACATTATTATCGCTGTCGGAGTGACAGTGTCCAATCTCCGTGTCTGTGTCAGTGCTTCAACTTAGCTTAGAAAGTGAAATTATCCTATCAATCTTGGAATGGTCGCTGATAGGTCTTATATTCAAGACATACCACTGACTGTTAAAACACACTTCTAGATATTTGAATTTCGCTAATGTTAGTAACTACATAACTGTAAGAGTTGGCTTTGGTGGTGAAATACCTTATTGTTTGAACCGTTTTTAGAAGCTCCTCAATTCTATCCCCACAGACAAGGATCACTGATAGTTTGCTACACAGTTTCTTTCAGCGTTTTTCTTTTCAGCTTTTAAACTATTGGTTGAGTTGATTTTGTTATAACTAGATTTTTTGGTTATATTCATTTATCTTTTTGATTGCAGAGAGTACAAAGGATGATTTGGAGGATTTTAAAGCCGGGTTTGATTACCTTTCTCAAAAATCCTTGAATGGAGAAGTATGTTTTCTGATATGTATTAGCCCTTTTATTAGTCATTACTATTAGTAATTATGCTGAGAAGTCGCTCTATAACAGGACCAAGGAACGGAATTGAAGGATACTGGCAAGAGGAAGAAAGGAACCTCAAGTAGTGGGAAGAAGAAATCTTCTTCCAAAATTGCAGAGAAAGAAAAGTGTCCTGATGAAACCAAAGATGAACTGAGCAGGGTAAAAGCTGAATGTGAGAAGCTTGTTGCAGAAAAAGATTCTGAGTTATTAGCACTCTTGCAAGAAAAGAATTTTGTGTGGAATCAATTTAATAAAATGGAGACTGACCACACTAAGAAATTGAGAAGTAAACAAGAAGAAGTAGAAAAGGCAAATGAGAAGATAAACATACTTGTTTCTAGCATGGAGGAAATGCAGTCTGAAAATACTAAAAAGGACAGTAGAATATCAGAGTTAGAAAGTAAAGTGGCTGATATGGATGCGGAAACAAAAAGATTAAACAAGGAAATATCAGGACTCTCAGCGGAATTGGAATCTTTAAGAAAGTTGAAGAGCAGTCAAGTTAAACCCTTTTTAAATCGTTGCACGTCGAGTACTAGTGACTCTGGAAAAGGCGAGAGTAGCAGGAGTAGAAGAAACAACACCTTGAAAAAAGAAAAAGACACGTGTACTCCTGATGAACATGCTTCCACATCCACAAATTTCTCAGAAAAGGTATCTCATCTCCCGTTCTTTTGCTATCTGCTTATCTTCCGTACTGTATGTCTTAAATGATTCTCTTCTCAGGATTCTGTTCGAGATGAAATTTCACAAGAGCAAGCTGTTGTAGTCTTGACATAAACCTTGTGTGTTTAGTCTAACGAACACGGGGCTCCCTGTATTAAATGCTTTGTTTGTTTGTTTACAATGAATATTACTCACTTTGAACACATCAATTTATTTTTGTTTATTATTTAAGATTAAGATTTGTACTATATTTTATTAAGATTAAATTAAAATCTATATGCTGTATGTTTTGTCGTTATTTATACTTTTCATTTGAAACTTGTTATGCTTATAAACACGTGCTTGTTACTTGTGGGGTAAATTCTGTTTTTTTTTTCAATGCATTTCACATTCACTTGCCAGGCTGATATAGTTATAGTCAGTTATGCCTATTCCCGAATTAGTGAGTTGCATTATATTGACCATCTGGAAATAGCTTCAATGCTATCTTATATTCTAGTAGTTGATAATGATACTCTTCATTACCATTTCCCGTTCCTTCCTCCTATGAATATTCACTAAGATATTTTTTTTTTTTTTTTATAACTTTAAAATTAACGTGTTTCTTACTTATGATTTTATTTGTTTTCCCTTCCATGAATGTTATTGTTGCCCAGGAGAAAAGAAGCTTGAAGAGGAAAGGAAGCCCAATTATTCCCGCCACTGAGACTCCCAAACTGTTCTCTTCCAACTTCAAGGTTCCAAAACTAAAGTCATCGTTAAGGACCAAATAACAGATGACATATTTCTGTTTATTTTTAACTTGTTAGTAGATATTATGGTGTGTTTGGAACCATCGGTTTTCACGGTTTGGCCTAACGTCTAACCAAAAGCAGCTACAACTAGTAGCTTTACACTCACCGCATGTTAAGCTCTCTTAACCATATTTCCAAACACACTCAATCTTGTATTTGTTTATTGCATGGTGCGCTTTCAGTGTAAATTATGTGTGATTAGTGAGCTTTCTGTTTGGAATAGGTTAGTTCATTGTTGTTGTATAATTAGCATTGAAAGACCACTTTTGAGCTGAATTATGTATCAGATCAGCCTTTTAGCTAGAGAGTAGTTTGATTCATTATTCCTTTAAGGAAAACATTGGATATGTTAATCTTATTATCATTTTAGTTAAAGTTGATTTGTTTTCTTTTAAATAATCAGGTATTCTCTTCCAGAAAGCAATCATCACAATCACATTCAAAGAGTCGTCGGAGACTAAATTTGGATGTCTTTTCCTGGGAGGATTCAATTGAATAGTGATTAGCTGCCTTGTGGTAGATTAGTCTCTTTGGCCAAAATAAGCTCTCACCATTTTATCAAAGTGCTTGAACAAGTGTTTTCAGAAATCAATCATGTTTGATGAGAGTCTCTTTGGCTGGATTAAATTCCCACCACTTGGAACTAACATTAGTGTCATGTATATTTTTGGTCATGTAGATTACAGAAGTGTCATGTATAGTTTCATATTACTGTCCCCACTATTCTTGTTGATTGGAACTTGAATTGAGCACTTATAACAAGATTTGACTGGAAATTTTAACTCAACCGCGAATCTTTCTCCATGAGTCTGTGTTTCGGATCTGGCTCAACCCGAGACAGCAGCAAATGCAGTCCGACTAACCAGTTTCTTCCTGCATAACAACGGATATAAATCCTTCCAAGGACATTTCCCATATCATTGATCCCTTCAGAAAAACAATATGCTTCCCATTTCCAAAATAGAAGGAGATGTTAGCCGGGGAAATTGTTACCAATATACAATAAATCTCTCCGTTGTGACGAATCTTTTGCAATATAATCAGAAAATTCTTGATTCAATATTTTATAATTTACAGGGTCATACTTCGATTTAGAAGCTCAGACTATGTAGCATTCTGATCATGTGTTAACCACCGTATAAATTTAATGGATTAAACTAAGAGTTTAATGGCTATGCACCACCAATATTCAATATAATAATATATAAGTTTACATCATCATTATCTAATCGCAACCTTAATTAAAAAAAATTCATTATCTAATAGGAACCAATTACCTTGCCATGTAATTCTAATTTGTAACCATTCTTTTAAGAAATACTTTTTTTTAGAGAAATACTCTTATGTTCACAACATTAAATAAATAAAATTTAAACATTCCTAAAAAAAACGAAAATTTAAACACACATAATAACTGTATATATCGTCCCTGTAAGCATAGCTCAGTTGATAGGGACATGCATTGTCTGAGGTTTAAGCTCCGGACACCCCATTTATTTACATTAAAAAATGAGAATTCTAGCTATTAGGCTACTTGACAAAAATAAAATAACAGTACATATCATTATTTTTAAAATAATCATTATTAAATTCTTTTATATTTTATCCTTTTTGAATTTGTGTGAGTGTACTCAAATTATTTATATTTAGGGTTGTGACCGCACAAATATTCCTCCTATCCTTTAAACATAATACAACATTTTTTATTTATATTGGACTTGAATGTAAAAATAATTTATGTTGATAATGCATTCTCACTCTCAAAGTAATTAACTTTCTTTTAGAAGTCAATCTTCGGGTGCGTTTGATTCAAAAATAAAAAGTATCGGACAAAACAATATAAAGTTGGACATAACAATATATGATAATATAGAACTGTTCTAGAGAGAACTATATTTTATGGGGGTAATAGTCATTTTGATTTTTGAATGTGAAACGAATAATCACAATAATCTATCAATGTATCAAAATTTTAAAATAGTATTTGGTTATGCATTAGGTTAATCAAAATAGTCGCTTACGTTAAAATGTTTCATTGACATTGTCATATGAGTTCATCGATATACATATTGTTATATCAGTCCATATAAATAGTTAGAGTCATATAGTCCTCATATGAAAAGAGTTAATGTCAATATTGATAGACTATTTTAAAATTTCAATACATTGATGAACTATTGTGATTATTGCCTATTTTTTACGTTGGAAAATGAAAAATTGTATTCCTGATAATATGTACTTTTTCACATAAGTTTGTCCTATGATTAAGCGAATGACAAAAATTCTTGTTTTTTTTTAAATATTGAATATATTTATGATGTATCTCAGTTTTTTAACAAATCAAAGACACTTCCTTCATAAAAAAAAATCAAAGACGTCTAGAAATTCTATCTCAACTAACAAATGCTGAAATGGTAAGACCGAACGTCATGACCCGGGTTCGAACCCAGGACGTCACAGTTGTGTGTGAGTTTAATTTCAGTGGTTTACCACTTCATCTAAGACCAAAAATAAAATAAAATCAAAGACACTTGGATTAAAAAAAGAGCAATTCTTACATGGGCATAAACCCAAATTAAATTTATTTAGGCACACACAAATGAAGAAAAAATTAAAAGATAAATTATTTAATCACATCATTTAAATATTTTCTCTTTTAATTTTTTTTTTCATTTATGAATGTTTGTCCAAATAAAATTGATTTAGAGTTGTCTCCATGTTAGAATTTCCCTTAAAAAAACAAAACAAATCAATGACACTTTTACTCCAAGATTATTTTGTGCTGATGGATATCAAATCCCCTAAAATCTTATAAAAAAAAAATAAATCTTTTTCCTCTAAAAAAATAAATAAATCTTTTTTCTCAAGGTTTTGTCTTTAACTTAAACCCTTTCCTTTCCCCCTTTCATCCAAACACTCACACCCTTCCATGGAACCCTCTTTACTATAACCCCAAAAAAAAAAACGAATTTTCTTCTTCTTCTGTGTTTCATCACAGAACATGCGTTTTCGTTATCCACACGCTGTAGTTCCATTATTCTCCACTATGAACACTCAAACCCTCTCTAATTCAACCCCTTTTTCAAACCTCCAAAAATCACTTTTTCTTCAAACGCGCTTTTTTCAACCTAAAAGACCTTTTTTCACTGTTTTTTGTTCCAAACGTGCTTCAAAGTTTCCTCCTTTACCGCTTAAAACTAATGGGTATCATGGTGTTTCAACTGCTAAGGTTCCTAGACCAGGTAACGTTTTTAGAACATAACAACGTTAATTGTTTACTATGATGTTACTGAATTTTTGTTTGATTGTTTTTGGGATAGTTCATTTGGAAGAGAATAGTGTGGAGATGCAGTTTGATATTTTGAAGAAGAAATTGGAAGTTGTTGGAATGGATACTGGAATTTGTGTTCCTGGTCAATACAATCACTTGCTTTGTCCTAAGGTTTTTGTTTTTCAATTTTGCCCTGTTTCTATTTTTTGCTATTTTTTGCGAAGTTGAATGCTTTTTGAATTATTAAATCATATACATTGTCAGTGTTAGACTTTTATCATAATCACTTCGGAAGTCACATATGATTGGAACTTGTAAAACGGTGAAGTACTTGTAACAGGTACTTACCTGGTACCGGGGTGCGTATGGTACTTGTTGTACTAATTTTCGTCATTATATCATTGCGAGTGAAACTTGTGGCTTTCTTATGTATTGATATAATATTATTTGTGTATCTGAGTTTCTTTGGCGTTGTAACCAAATGCAGTTTTTGACTTTTTAAACTTTTATTGTGAATTGAAAAATTTAACTCTTTCATATTATATTATGGAACAAAACTCATGTTTTTTTTTATTGCTGTACCCGTAACGTACCGGGTACCTTACCCATGCCTATGCAACATAGTTTGTATTTGGATTGTTGAGGGAGACCTCCCAATCTTTGCTTTCAAACTCATTATGAAATGGAAGCAAGGGGAGGGTTGTTTTTTGTAAGTTTACAAGATGAAGTTGGTTCAAAAGTTTGCAAACTTCAATCGAAATATTTTGGTGGTTTTGAAGTATGAAGTATATACTCATTCCTACAATAACTGTTCTCAATTTTATAGTTTTTTTTTGTGTTTTTCTTTACAAGAATGATTTTAAAAAAAGTAGCTTTGGTCTGAAAATTTTGAGACGAAGACAAAAATTATCGTATGCTTTAGTTTATTTATTGATACAAAGATAAGGAATAATGTCTTTTCCTCCCTTGTTTTTGGTCTGGAATAGATTTTATTTGAAAATTTGGACTAGAGGTATTTAGTAGGCATTGAGGGAGTATTTATTCAGTATGCTGTCAAAATATAGTCCCAAAATTGATTTGAAGTGTGTTTATTATTATTATTATTAATTGCAAACAACCTTTTAGAACGTGTCTCGTTGCATTCAATTCTATCCTATTTCATACATTGCAAAGCAATTCAAACATGTTTTTTGTACTCACTCTGGTACGTACCTTTTAATATTATTTTTTGTTAGTGCCAAGGTGGTGACGCGATAGAAAAGAGCTTATCTATTTACATTGCACCAGACGGGTACTTATCCTTTTTTCGTCAACTTACCTAATTTTATTTGTCAGCAGATCGTGGTTTCACTTTGTTTTATTAACTGAAATTTTGATTTTAGGGGGTCTGCTGTATGGGTGTGTTTTCGCGGAAAGTGTGGTTGGAAAGGCAGCACCCAGGTTAGATATTTTGTTTTTTAAAACAATTTTGCACAATGCCTGCTAAATCTCAGTGTTATTCGGTTGAATTTTCATCCTTCTGTTGTAGGCCTTTGCTGATAGCAATTCATATTCTAAGTCAATGAAAAAATTAAAACCTCCTAAGAAAAAAAGAGAACTTAAGGAGGAGGACCTGCAACTAGAACCACTTTGTAATGAGGTAATGGATTTTACTGCCGTACCAAATTTTGTCCCTGCTTTTAATTTCGAACTATGGATGTGCTCTGCTATTGCTCTGTGGGGAAGATATTGTTCATGAAAAAATATGTTGTCGATTTCTCAATATCTTATCTTATTTCTTATATCCAAATACACGACTCTTTTACATGAAATAAAGGTTTCTTTTCAAGGGGATTAACACTCCTCCTCCTCACTGATGGTGTAGAAGTATTTGATTTTTTGAACAATGGAAACTTCTTATTGAAATGTTAGCAGTAGAAATTGTTATTTTCCTCTGGCATTTTTATAATTTTTTTTTCCTGGTTAAAGTATTCTTTCTTCCCTTGACAAATTGCGTTTTGTGCATGCTTAAGAATAGTTTACCAATGTTTCACTATTGAGTAACTTTAAATGAGACCAAGAATATTGAAAATCACAATTGAATTTTAAGTTTGAATACCTACATTACACAATGTATGCATGAAATTTTGATTAAGAGATGTTTTGGAAGAGACCACGAATCTTGAATTTCACAGTTGGGTTTAAAGTTTGAAAACCTACGTTACATAACATATGCATGAACTTTTGATTAAGAGAAGTTTCGAGTGTTACTTGTAGACAGTTAAATTAATAATGTATCGTTTTATCTATGAATAAGCAACAGATAGTTCTTAACTTCTAGCCCTGTTAAGCTATATGATGTGTACTTCTACTCTAAACTCAGTTAATTAACTTATTGCCTTTTCCTTCCAGAAATATCTGTCAACTGTTTTTGCAAGCAATTAAAATCGACTGTTAATGCCTAATATGCATGAATGTAGTCTCGCAATCTAACTCATTAAGTTCGTCCTCTATGTCTTGGAAGCAGAGCCATCATATTTTATTATGTTTCTTTTGCTGATCAGAGTCTTTTGTGTTTAGTCATGACCTGTTTGTTTTCGTCACATGTGGAACTGAACATGCATTACTGAAATAACAAACTCAAATCTTTGGGTGATTTAATCACTGTAAACAGTAATTCAGACAAGCATTTACTGAATAAAATTGATATCTTAAGTATATCTTGCTTTATATATTTTATACTCAGTACTCACCATGTGGAGTTTCAATTTTATTTGTAGTAAATTTGATAATTTATTTGTTCATTTCCAAGCAATGTAGTGAATACAACTTCCTTTGCCCTATTTCAGCTGGTCGCATATTTTTCAGAGCGCTTGATTTCGAAAGAGACTTTGCAGAGAAATGGTGTCATGCAGAGAAAATATGATGATCAGGTGCACTTAACTGCTAAAATTTAAGCTTTATTTGAGATACATGGAAAGTTTCATTTTGAATTTTGAGGTTGGTAACATGACATGTTGATAAAAAGCCAATATTAAACAATAAGAACTCGACCATTTATTATTCACTTGAAAAATATGTTGTTTTATCGATCAATTAGGTATTGATTTTCCCTAATTTCTATTTAACAAAGACGTTACATAATACATTGAAAATTTAAATATGCACAAGGGCTATATGTCAATATTTATTTTCTTAATGTACCTAGTATCTTATATCTTATGCACACTCTATTACTTTATGAGTGACTCACCTGTGTTATAATTGTTTTCGCAACATCTATTCTGTAGATTGTTATTGCATTCACGTATCGTCGTAATGGAGCGCTTATCAGTTGCAAGTACAGAGACATCAACAAAAGGTTTTGGCAGGTATAAACAATTGCTGATGCCGTACATAATTGAATTGAGCATTAAAAGTAATACATGATATTTAATTATTGTAAAAGAAGATAAACAGCAGTTATATATCTATTTTATCTGTACTTGATAGAAGACCATATGATTCAAAAGATTCTCTTCACAATTCTAGTTTCACATTTATTTCCTCTGTCAACTCTCTTACGAGGATTTCATTATGTTGACAAAGGTTATTGAACATGTGTGTCTAAATCCATGAAAAGTTGAGGGCTTAGTTGACTAATTGTGTATTCATATATTTATTGGAAAGTCCTTCACGGCTTGGTTGAATATTGCAATGCTAGTTTTAGCCCTGCCATAAGCAACATGAACCCCCTTATTATGTAGAGCCCACATGTCTTTTCTTGGCACCTTATCAAATGCCTTTTTCATATCAAATCAAACTGTTCTGCTGAAATTTCACAAAACGTAAATTGTTTCCATTGTTCTCATTTGAAATAAAATCAAACTGTTTTGCTGAAATGCGAGACTTTAGTCTTAATTTCACTCAATTATTCTTTCCCACAATTTCTATTTTACAACTTTAGCATGCTGGAAGATACTGTTAACTCTTAATATCTTCTGTTATAACTTTTTTTACATCTTTTTCCCCTCATCATCATTATTATTATTATTATTTTTGCAGGAAGCTGACACTGAAAAGATCTTTTATGGATTGGATGACATAGTTGGAGAAAGTGATGTTATAATTGTATGCATTCTGCCTGCTCTACAAATTATAAGGTTGAAGTTTTGCTTTATTCTTATTAGTTTATCGACTATGTACTTTAGGTTGAAGGTGAAATGGACAAGCTAGCAATGGAAGAAGCTGGCTTCCGAAATTGTATTAGTGTTCCTGACGGCGCACCTCCATCAGTCTCTTCAAAGGAGTTGCCACCTCTGGAACAGGTCTTTTTTATGCTCAATATGCTGATGTTATATATATATATTTTCACCTACACATTGCTAGAATATACTGTGATCTGTTATGCAATAATTAAATGTTAAAATCTGATGCTCTTGTCATAATTCTAATTCTGTAAAGCTAGGACACGAAGTATCAGTATCTGTGGAATTGCAAAGATGAACTAAAGCAGGTCTGTATTTGTTGTTATTCCACTCCTTTCTATGTACCGGTGAAAACTTCTTTATTCAACATCTCTCATTTTTCTCTCTGTTTATATTGATAGGCATCCCGGATTATCCTTGCAACTGATGGCGATCCACCTGGTCAAGCCTTGGCTGAGGAGCTTGCACGCCGTTTTGGGAAAGAAAAGTTAGCATGTTTCTATCTTGATTTAACTTATATAAATTTTCATTTATCTATTTGAGACCATCCTTGTAGTTATGCTTTCAATCAGCAGATGATTCCATTGTTTCAGTAGAAGTTTCATTTTTGTAGAGACAAACTACTTTCAAGTTGTTTTTGTGTGCTTAGTTCCAATAATTTCTGTTTTAAGATTAAGGTTGCCCGTATAAATCTTTTATACTATGGGATTGTCTAATTTTAGCATTCTTTTGATTTATGGTTATATGACAGAATGAATGTTCCACCATTCTACGCCTGTTTCCTATTGGAAAAAAAAAGCCAAGTCCCACAAAATAAAATTATGGCCTGAAATGAGCTTATAAAGAGTGGCACCCCTCACCTTACAAACTGGTTTTGTAAGGATGAGTTAAAGCTCCGATTGATCGGGCCACCAAGCCCCATAGCACCGGGTGTGAGGAGGGTGTATTGGGAATAACCAAGGCCTACATGGAATAAAAGTAAGGCTTGAAATGAGTTTATAAAGAGTGGCATCCCACCTTATAAGCGAGTTTTGTAAAGATGAGTTAGGCCCATTATCCAAACCTAATAATTCCTTTATTTTTATTAATGGGGGGGAATCAAGTCCTCCCTTTATGTAGGTTTCTCATTATGTGTTCATAATATTGTTCTAATGACTAACATTTTTCTCTTGTTTATCTGCAGATGCTGGCGTGTCAGATGGCCTAAAAAAGGGAAGACTGATGATTGCAAAGATGCAAATGAGGTTAGATATTGACATGATTGCGCAAGTTGTTCCTCTCAACTCCCACCCCAAAAATCTGAAATCCCCAAAATATAAAAATGCAAAAGCACGTGGGACATTTTTCTGGAGTTTAGACTTTAGACATCCTCATATTTTAATACATGCTTAGTACAATATCAACTGACAACGTAGATACATGTAACATACATAATTGTGTTGGTTACTCTTCTTTACCTGCTTCATGTTTTCAATTGTTCAAGCATGGCCTGCTGCATCCCATGGGTACTCCAAACATGGAGAAGTACCGGTACCGGGTTCGCACCCGTACCGGGTACGCGTATGGTACTCGTAACTTAGTACCGAACCATACCTATTTTTACTTAGTTGTTTTGTCGTAATTGGTGCAGCAATAATGTACGGGCGTTGACAAAATAACCAAAATTATCTTGCTTTTGATGAAAATAGTAGAGGGGATGCATAAAAAAAAAAAAAAACTCAACCAACATGATGATAGAAGTGTAGTAATTCACTTGAAAAAACATTTTTTTGATGTTTTATGCCGACGTACCCGCACCTTCATTTTTTAAAGTTTGTCATATTACGTACCGGTACCGGTACCCGTACCTATGCATCATAGATGGCCTGTAAATTTATTATTCATTAATACATGGCTTGTTATTGTGGATGCTTATATTAGTAGATATAAGCCGGCTGTTTGAAACATGGGAATGCAGACTTGAGTTAGAATTATGCTTATACGATTTCATTTCTGATGCATACCATTTGAAGATGTTTGTTTGTAATTTTACTCTTTGACAACCTTGTAACATATTCACAGGTTCTCATGTATTTGGGCCCCGATGCACTGAAGGAAGCGATTGAGAATGCAGAACTATATCCTATACGTGGATTGTTTACCTTCAGAGATTACTTTGACGAGCTTGACGCATATTATCATCGAACTTTGGGATATGACACTGGTCTCTCAACTGGCTGGAATAATCTGAATGGGTTATACAATGTAAGGGTTGTATATTTTATTTGTACGTCTTCTTATTATCATACTAAACCTGTGTTGTATATTTGTTGATTTTTTGTTTTTAGGGAGATATACCAAACAACATAAGAAACCATCATGATTGCTGGCTGACCTCTTTATATAACTTGGTTAACTTGAATATTTATATTTAAAAGTCAAATCATGTAATAAGATAGATATTAATAAATTGTCTCCATGAAAAAAGATGCAGAGTTTGTTTGAATGTTGTATGTTGTAGTTGGAAGTGAAACACTGAATTTTGATTGTAATTTGAGTTTAGCAGGATATTGTATCATATATGCATTTAATTGTAAAATACTTTTCAGTTCCTTGCCTTTTTTCACACAATATCTTGAATAATTATTTATGGATTTTTTTTATTTTTAAAATGATTAATTATTTGGAAATTATTTCTGTTATTAAAATTTGTTTTTTTGGCTGTTTCAAGTTAGTGATTTCATCTACAGTCAACGTAAATTACCAAACATTATCCCACTGGCGGGGGGGGGGGGGATATTGTTATTTGATCTA
>Ga0315915_1006758_pt1 | contig 13938 bp, 3 predicted proteins | sample MpolbnodulesMG_FD_207738 | JGI IMG/M metagenome (GOLD analysis project Ga0315915, IMG submission 207738) | Medicago polymorpha root nodule microbial communities from Los Angeles, California, United States - branched nodules | ecosystem: Host-associated > Plants > Roots > Nodule | place: USA... | reverse complement strand
AATTTGCAATTGAAGTAAAATAACTCAAAAAGGAAATAATATTTAAATAAAACTAAATCAAATCTAAATAGAATAAACTCAAATAACATATTAAAAATACTAATTTATCGACTCATCAAGGTCCTGTACACTTGAACAAATGTTTAGCATATCCAATTGACCATTTTTAATACCTTGTTATCATCAAAACTTAAGAGGTGATTTTGCGAAACACCCTTTGTTCCAACATATTTTTCGCTCTTCACTAAGATATTTTTAGATTGCCGAGATAATTGCTTTGAACCCATAATTCTTCATTCTTTGATGCTCTTTGATATCTCTATCTATCAAATATAATATCCAAGTAAAAGAGGTAAAATTAACATTAACGAATATAAAACCAAGTTAATAAGTGACATTTAAAGTATATTTACAATAAATCAATTTTGTCATTCATCTAAGCAATATCCTAAAACATGTAATCAATCTTGAATCACCAAGGTTTGTATTTTTGTTGTAATGTATTTAGCATCCTAAAAAACATTGTTTTTCAATGTATGAAAGAAGTCTGACGTTAAGAGAGCACTTAGTCTCAATTTATACACTATTTACAAAACATGCTCTCTTTTCTTTCCACTTTCACACCATAGAATCATACAGTCTTGTAATATGTTCATGTTTTAATAAAAAATTCTTTATTTTACTTCATTGTTTATTTATTTTTATTTTAGAAGACCATCAATGTGATGAGTGAGTAATCTTTCCCTTGTCTTTGATCATGGAAAATAATTTTATGATGAACTTTCCATGATCCTTTTCTTTTGTTGTGAGAATTCAAAATCCCAATCTAGCCTCATTTTTTAAAGCAAAATCAAGGCAACATTGTTGTTGAAAGACAAAAAGTTGATGGAAATATGAGGCTACACAAAGGTCTTAAAGCAGGAGAAACCCAATGGTTTTTGGGATTAAATGTGTAATAGGGTTCAATGGGTCGTACAAACATAGAAACTATGATAATAAGGAGCTATGATGTTAAAGCATGCCTTTTTTTCTTGCAAGAGAAAAATGTTATTTTAAGAGTTACCTCATCCTTGGATAATGATTTCTCAAAACAATTAGAAAAGATTAGGATTTGGAATTGTTCATTTTAAAATGACAAGCCCGATGATTCAAAGACATACTTTTATAATTTGGATACTTCCAAAACCAAAACAAGAACCAACCTTTTAAAAACCAAGATAATTCATACAAAACACTTAGAAAAGAAAACCATATCAATACTAACAAGTCCATATGGATTCAATACTCTTTATTACGATTATATACTTATACATTTGCAGACGTACCAAGTTTTTGGCATCGTTATTGGGGACTTGTTGAAAATCAATGTAAATTTATCTTTTTATATTTGTTTAGTTTAGAAATTTTTCTTGTATTCTCTTTTATTTTGTTTGTTTTTCTATTTTATTATTTTCTTAGGTTGGATGTGAAGAACTCAAAGTCTCGGAGGCCATTGTTCAACAAATACACGAGATCAAGAGATTTCTTAATCAAATGAGAATAAAACAATCATTAGTTTTTACAATGACTGAAAATATATGTTTAAAACATTATTCAATCTCCACCGTTACGGATCCACATTAAAGTATTGTTAGCCCCATGGTGAATTCTCACGGATTCACAACAAAACTAGTTTTTCAATGTACCAATGGACGATCCAAATCTTCATCTTTCTATTTTATTAAAATACCGTGACACTTTGATAATGACTAATGTCACAAGTGGTGGGCATACAACTTATGTTCTTCCTTGTTTCACTAAGAGATAGAGTGAGAACTTGACTACATTCATTGCCATTTGATTCCATTTCCACATGGGATGAGCTAAGAAAAGCTTTCCTACCTAAGTATTTTTCCCTAATAAAAAATTGTTGCTATGAGAAAATCAGATCACGAGTTTTTTTCTTAAAAAGAAGCGGGAGTCTTGTACGAAGCTTAAGAAAATTTTAAAGAAATGCTCTGATTGTGCCCACACCATGGGTTAGAAAAATGGTGACATTGCATACATTATATAATGAGTTAACCTACACAACAAGGATGACCGTGGATTTGACAGTCGTAGAAGCCTTGATGAACAAAAGTGTAGAGAAGGCGCATGAGCTCATAGAAAATATGACGATGAATCATCGTCAATAGGAAATTGATACAACGACACCCTTAAAAAGAGAGGGCGAAGGAATGAGGTTGCAGTTTTAGAATTAATTTTGCACAAAAATTGAATCTTTATTAAAAAAAAAAATTGAAACATTGAGTGTCGATGACATCACTCTAACAAACCTCCTTGTGAACTATGTGGGATCATAGGGCACACTATAAATGAATGCACATAGCCAATAAATGGTTAACTACATTAAACAACGAGGCAACCCATACTCTAATACCTTCAATATGGGTCGAGAAACCATCCAAATTTTTCTAATAGGAACCAAATTTTCCAACAATTGGCTGGACCTCCCGGCTATCAAAGAGCACCAACCAATCCTCAAAAGTCTAAAGCAGAGCTTATAGTGAGAAATTTTGTCTCAACTCAAGCAACACAAAATGAGAAATTTAAAACACAAAACTTACATATCAATAAAGCTTTGAAACAAACTGGATATGAAGTTGATTCCATGACCACTCATAATGTTGAAAACTCAAATCTCTCAAATGGTTCAACAAATGGAAACCATCTCTAAAAACTCTAACGTCATTCAAGTCAACCAAAACCTAATCCAATAAACTATTTAAATGTTATCAAAATTGTTGAAAGGAAAGACTTATAAAAAAAATTAGGGAATAAGTAAGAAAAATAAAAGGATTTGACACACAATCAAAACTCATTACACATTTAATCTTGTTATTAGCACATAAGGATCACAACAAAAGACTGCATACATTTTATTTTTCTTAAGGAAAAAGACTACATACTTAGTCACCACAACTTTAGTTAATGACTCCCAACACATCAACACTGCACATTAAATTCAATTCAAATACAAGTGTGCACATATAATTTACATATATTATTTGTAAAACACGTATAAAATAGGAAAAGATATTTTCGTTCATCCTACATACCCAATACGGCAATACCTATGATTTAGGTCTGATTCAACTCACCTTAGTTTGAATTGTGAAACTCACATCTTGCCTCCTATTTATAAATTTTTATCAAAATTCTTATTTATTTGATGTGGGACTTGTGTTTTTCCCCAATAAAACTCTTAAATCTCTGACGAGCATCTTCGAAGGTGAATCCATTGCTTCACAACTAACAATACTCCCAAGGTACATTTATTAAAGATAAAATTGATTTAATAAAAAGACAAAAGTTTTTTTAAAAAAAATAATTGAAAAATTGAGAAGTTTACCAAAACAACAAAAATATAATTATTTAAAACCCACATTTTGAAAAATCATTAATTTGATAAAGAATGAACAACGATCACGTAAAATAAATGAAAATTAAAACACTCCTTAAATAATTAATAGTATTCTTTTCAAAACACATTTTTATACAAAAATAAATACAAATCAGCTATTGGTTGTCAAGCGATGTATTAACCCAAGAGCATTTGGATGAAATGGTAATTGATCTCTTCTAACTTAACTAATAATTTTGGGTTCAATTAAGCTATAGACATACAACAATGTTATAATTTTTTTAAGGGTTAAATATGTTTTTAGTCCTTACATTTTGCGCCCTTTTGAAGAATAGTCCATATATTTCATTAAATGTTTTTAAAATCCTCACATTTTATCTCCGTTATCAAAATTAGTTTCTACTGTTAATTCTCTAACAGAATTTTGATGTGGCAGTTAGTGGGTCTCAATTATTTTTGGGTTAAATATATTTTTGGTCCCTACATTTTGCGTGACTTCGATAAAATTCCTAAAATAATAAGGATTATTCTTCAAAGTCACGCAAAATGTAGGGATTAAAAACATATTTAACCCTAAAATAATTGAGACCCACTAGTTGCCACATTAGCATTCCGTTAGAAAATTAACAGTGGGGACTAATTTTGATAACGGAGATAAAATGTGAGGATTTAAAAACATTTAATGAAATGTAAGGATTATTCTTCTAAGGGGCGCAAAATATAAGGACTAAAAACATATTTAATCTTTTTTTAAAGAACAACTTTGTCATCCATTGTGATTCTAACCGGTTCGAAAAATTAATCACTGCAATTGCAAGCAAGGATACACGATTCACACCCACACAAAACATGATATTAACCCTAAAAGCAACTTAAAAATATCAACTTGTCAGCTCTATTGCAATGGTTTTCTTTTCGGTTTAAACTTTGAAATAGCTTTGTGGCCCAAACAAGTCGGGTCAGGTGCAACCATAGTACTATTGAACTAGACTGGGCCATAGCTCATAAGTTCACCTTATTGAAAAATTCTAATCAAAATTTACAATCCAAATCAAATTTTACACAAAATTTTCAAATAAAAACTCACAATCTGATCGAAAGCGAATTTGAGGTGTCTAAAGAGCAACTATCTAAGCTCAAGGACTTCCAACAATATGTATCGGCCCAAGTGATGCATTAGCTTCAAAATATGTCTGGGTTTAAACAATTTTGCAATAGAGCTGATGGGTTGGGCTTTTAAATTTATATTTTCTTTGAAAATTGTTGTTTACACTACAAATAAAGTTACGAAACATTATGAAATGTCAAATTTGACCCAAACTTCTATCAACGGTTAACTACCGTCAGTTAAAATTCATCGCATTTAATTACCGGTGAGATTATTTTAGTATTTTCGTGGTGTTTTCTAAATTTTTTTGATGTGGGAAAACATTTTTCATATTCTTTTGTCCTTCCAATTTTATTTATCAATTAAAAAAAAATACTTTAAAATGTAAGATAAATTGACTGATAATATAGGTTACAGCAAACAAATAAGTTTTGATTTCTTCCCGTCAAAAACGTCGTTGTAAAAAATTCAAATATTAGTTGTAAAAAATTGAGTTGATTGAGACATTATACATGCAAATATAACTCACTGCATGTATATTTTCAGCCTTAACTCTCAAGTTCTTCGAATAAATCAACCATAATAATTCAAAGTTCAACTAAAAGATAAGTCTTGCGGTTAATACTCTCTTACGTTGAAGTATAAGTAATTTGTTGGATAGTCTAATTTATTTTCAACTCTAAAGAAAGATTTAGGTAATACTCTCTTAAGAACCTAAATTAACACATCCAAATTGACGTTGAGGATAATCGAACCTGAGACCTTAAGGAAAAACACATTCCAAACTTCTAAACCAACACTACCGGATCAACCTAACTAAATGATTATATGTTTAGATTGAATTTTGTACTATTATCCAAAATGGATTATTTATTGTATGAAACTTATATTTATACCACTAGCTTGTATGACCCGCAATAGATGAACTACCCCAAATTATTAACCTAGCACGACGGGTGAGAAATTAAAAATTTGAGTTCTAAATTCTTATGTCGTAGGTATAGTTACTCTCTTGAAATTATTACACTATACTATTTCAATAGAAATGACCAAGTTTACTCGCCAAGAGACGAGGCATGACATAGCAATCAACATCATCACATTTATATTGGTTTATTTGAATTTATCAAATGATGTGAATTCTTGTGAGATTATTTGAAAAAAAACATTATAACAATATTGTATAACATTGTTCATAATTCCTTCCAAAAAAAAAATTTTGTTCATAATCTATTTTTAGTTTATTCCTATAAGTTCTTCAATATTGTTTACAAAAAGAACTTGTAATATATGAATTTCAACATAGGCTTACATTCAATGGCGGAGTCAGGACTATTATAAAGCATGGGTAAAAAAAATTTGCAACACATTTATAGGGGTTTACGTAAGAAATTGCAAGCAAAAAATCTAAAGAAATTGTCCGTTTTATAGGGATTTATATAAGAAATTCAAAAGGATTTACATAAGAAATTGCAAAAAAATTGGGTTGGAGCCTAGACAACTGTTCAAGCTCGCTGGACCTTAGAACCGTCTTTGCTTACATTACATCTTAATTGCATGGTAACTGTTTCTACTTTACTTGTATTGTAATCTAGTTTTTTTTTCTTCTTCTTTTTGTCAAATGCTACGATCTAATTTGAATAGATATTTTTATTTAGTGTTTTAACACTCGGACCGAACCAGCTGATAAATCTTATCAACCCTTTTTATAAAAAGAACTACATAAAACCTACATATTCAATGACATGAAACTTGTTGAACTTTTTTGATAGATCAAACTTTATATTTATGCAAAGTAAATATTAGTATTAGTAGTCATTTCGATTGATTTTCACAGCTAGCTAGTGATTAAGATAAGAGAGGGAATAGAGGATAGAAAAGACATTGTAGTAGTAGAATACTAGTGGAGCAAGCAAACAAGCAAGCAAAAAAGAGCAAGAAGCATGTTGGGCGGATCCCGCTCAATAGCCGGATCAACGCAGTCTCTTTTACCACAAATGTCAGCAACATTTGTCCTATTGCTCATTTCTTGCTCTTATGCCTATGCCTATACCTATCCATCCCCCTATGCATGGCATCAATGTTTTGTCCCATTTACAAGTCACTTGCAAAAAGAAATTGAATTTCTTCATCAACATCTCGGTTGGTAACTTCATGAACATTTGTACGTCAAAGTTGGAAGTTCAAATTTTCACACTCTTCATTTTTTTCACATTTATAATATGTTAGTTTTGTTGTTAGACTATTTAAAAGTGTAGTCCGATGCACCAAAACTTTCACATATACATGGTTTGGGAAGGGGTCACACCAATCGACGTATAGTACACAATCTTACCTTCCCACTAGACTATTTCAGGATTTGAACTCGTGACATTTTAGTCAGGTGACAACAATTTTGCAATTGTCACTATATTACTTGACAAAATAAATTGTACTTCTTCCAACTCACAAATCATTTGACTATTAGAGATCAATTAAAAAGGTATTTAAGTATGTGTTTGGTCTGACGTTGGGTTTGACGTAGCCGTGTGGTGAAAGGGAAGCTAGGAAATCCAGCTTCACAAAATCACGGTAAACATAGCATTCAGACGTGGTAATTGACATTCTGACGTGGAACCAAACTTTGCGTAAATAAAAAGGGAAAATGTTGATTTTACCAAATTACTCTTATTTTATAGTGGTGTTATTTATTTATCTTTAATACAAACTAAAAAAATATTTAGATTTAAAAGTGATACAAATAATATTAATTAGATTTTATAATTGAAAAAAATAGTTAATATTAATATTGTATTAAAAATTTAAAAGGTAATTTATCGTGAGATGTTTTTTTTATAAAAGGATCACTCTTTTGAAAGTATTAAATTTTTTGAAGGGTGTTCATTGCGAGATGATTTTTTAATAGAAAATGTTATACATTATTCCGGAGACATTAGTGAAGTACTCCTTTAACTTTATAAAATTCAAAAACTTGTTTCTTTAAAAAAAATCTATTTTTAATTTTTTTAACTAGTGTTCCGGACACTAGTTAATATAATCTTATCTTTATAAAATGATCACTCTTTTTGGAGTATTTGTGAGAGGATGAGAGTGTTACTCTTGTTAATGGTTATTGAGAGTGTTGTAGGGACAAAAGGTGGCATGTTGGAATTGTTGAGACATAACAAGGATGTGAAATGAATGAAGGGTAAAAAGAGTAGTCATGGTGCGTGAAAGGGAATGCATCATGAGCCAAAAGAAAAAGTGGCCTTAGTCTTGTTGTGGATAAAAAGGGAACTTCATTGTTTATTGTTCCCTCGCCCCATCGTTTTAACTTTACTTTCAATATCAATAGTTTTTATAAAGAGAAAAAAATAAAAATAAAGATGTTATGAGAAAAGTGCAAAAGTTTTGAGTTTTAGGACACTGAAGTGAAGAAAAAGAAAGGGTATTACGTGACAATGCCTTGGAAATTGAGGCTAAGTTGCTTACAGTGGTTAAAATTCAGCTGGGTGCTATAGGGTACCCCAGATGGCCATTTGGAGGAATGGGGATATCCCTATATATCTATATGGTCACATTATATCATTCTCATTTCATGATTTGATTTTGATATATGGTAGTTGGATTTTTGTTGTTTTGGTTTGCACATCTATAGGAATTTGAGTGGTATCTTATAGAAAAAAATGCTATTGGACTGTTCTGCTACAGCCTTGAGATTAATATATAAGGAAAATGTGAATAAGTGCTTGAGAGCATTATTTAACTAAATTGGATTTTTATGGTATTTTGTGGTACACCAAATATAGAGGCCGTTAAATTTAGAGAAATAAGGTTTTTTTTTTCTTTCTAACAATCTAACAATTTTTACTGCTACACCATAAAGCAATAGTTGTAGAAAAAGTCTAAAGAAATAAACTCTTATGGAAAATTGTATTTTTAGTTTATTGAAAATAAATTACTTAGGCATTCATTCTTCAAAAAAAAAAAACTTAACCATCCAATAATTTTTTTTGAGGGAATTAACCATCCAATAATTAATTACTTTGTTTAAAAATCTTAAATAATACTCCTTCCGTTTCACAATACTTGTCCATCTTGAAGAATAATTTTGTTTCACTTTACTTGTCACTTTCAAGTTTCAATGTAACATTAATTATTGATTTATCAATAATACCCTTAGCTATTTATTGTAGAGAGAGAAATAATATAATGAAATAATAAATGAGTAAGGATATTATAAAAAAAACACAAAGAATTTCATCAAAAATGACAACATTTATTTGATTCCTTGGTATGTGTAATTTCTTCAAAATGGACAAGTATTGTGAAACAGAGGGAGTATCCATTAAACACTCATTAGCAAGAAACTTAATAATTTAACTTACTTTGTGAATTGTCAATAAACAAAGTTTGAACTAGTTGTTTAAAACTAAAATTGGATTATTAATTGACCACCTTTTAAATTATCAAACACAACAGCGACTTTTAAATTTGGACTAGATTAAAACTAACACTTTAAAAATAGAAGCAAATGGTCAGAAACCCTAAATTGGAAAAATGGCGAATATTAAAAATAGAAGATCTAACCTTTGATTTGAGCGTAGTTACACAAAGAGAGTCAACAAGATGAAGGAAAGATCAAGACCTTGTTTTGAAATTGCTGGTGAATGTAAGGTTAAGTGATACGAGAGATTGAGTGTGCGTGAGGGTTAGATGTGGTCGTGACTGCGAGTTAAACAACGACACTTGAGGGTTACACGGTTGTGTTTGTGACTAAGAGTGAGAGAGCGATTCAAGATCATCCTCCATATTTATGTGAGTGAAGTGAGAGAATGTGAGGAGGCTAGGCAACAAGATTGAGTTTGAGTGAGTGAATGGGGTTATGTGAAACCTAAAAATCAAAGCGCATGCGTTTAACATCAAAATGACATCGTTTGGTATATTATATGCGGTGCAGGTTTGGTTACCCGAGGTTTAAAACTTTCCACCCGACTCGCCCACACCAACTCAATTTCAACCCCGTTGGCTCGTGACTCGTTTGTATCCGCCCGCCTCACTCTTTTTTCTACTGTTACTAGCGTCGCGCGTTTACGTTCAACCCCAACTACATGAATATAAAATTATTCTCTCTAGCATAAGCATCTCCTCACTTTTTCCTCGTCTTCTCTCTCCTCTTACTCACATTATTTTTTGTTGGAGAATGATGCATGTACTAGAGAATTTAAATCCCTAACTTTTATATTTTGTTGACCCGTCAAATAGAAATGTCTCCCTGTAAAAAAAATAAAATTTGTTCACCCTGAAAATAAAATTGATTTGTGACAACATCTTTTATTTTGGATAAGTTTTGTGACATTTTTTTTTATCGGAAATATGTCAAGACAACCATGTATCTAGCCCAACGAGACTGTGTTAGCTAAAAATGATCCTCTATAGTCACTTATGTTGATCCCCATATGTCTCATGATAGAATCGTTAATCACACTTTGATCACACAATCATAATCTCATCCAGGTTGTCATAGGTTCTATCTCTGACTATTTGCGTATAAGAAAAATTCGATTGAAAAGAGAGGATTTATCTTATGTGTCATCTAGATTTCTCGACGAAGATTAATCACCGTTAAACTGCAGTGAAAACTTCATAATTATATATAATCTCAAAAAGTTGTATAACTAGGACTCTGGCTGTAAAAAAGAAAAACTAGGAGTCTATGGTTCATAAAAAAAAAAGTAGTTCATAAAAAAAACTAGTATTATATCTTCATAATCATTGAACACTTCCACATAATTTTAATTGGACACTCTCTATAGTGCGGTATAAATACACAAAACGACCCAATGGATGGATATATATGTTTTTATGAAGAAAAAAATTCGTTAATATTTGATTTTTTAAATGTAGAAAAAAATATTTAAATCATATTAATCATGGTATAAGAACTAATTAATTCAGTGACAAACGACTCATAAGTCATACTATGTGATCACTATAATTAGTAGAAATAGATTATATTTTAGTCTACAAACCAAGTTGACTCTAAATAGAATCTATCTTCCATAAATCTTTGATTAGATTTGAAATGAAATAGTAGCCAAGTAGGCTTTAGTTAAACTCGAATATATCACAACTGGTAGCATATAGGCTGTGTTTGTTTACAGACTATAGAAAATGACCTGTCTATTCCTAACCCATAACAAAATCACACCCTTCAAATAAAGGAACACAGAAGAAGTACCTATATAGCATATTATATAGATGGTAAAAATGCTTAAACTGTCACGCCAGCATGCAACCCATGCAATCTCTGAACTCAGCTCTTATCCTATTCTTCCTTACACAATCTAATTAATCCATAGTACCACCTAGCTAGCTAGCTAGCTAGTGAATTGTAGCATAAATATAACTTGCAGTTTGATTGCAATAACGCTCAAAGAAGAAGAAAATTAAGAACAAGCTATTAATATATGAGTTAGGAATAGAAGATAAGATGAGATGAGTATTTATTTAGTAATTTGATATGATTGAAATTGAAAGTTAAGGTAAAAGAGAAAAATATGTAAATTTATAAAACGACATAAATATTTTTAAGCAAAAAGTAGACGAGAAAACATTTCATTACTATCAAACAAAAATTATTAAATATTAAATATAATAAGAATAAAAATATAGAAACTAAAATATTATGTAACAATCATCACAATCTAATTTTAATATATCAGAGAAAATAATATTTGCTTGTAATCTTCTCTCTTTCTCCTTGTTAAACCCTAGTTGTCAATTTTTCTCTCTCTTAATCTATCAAGAGATGTGATTAAGAGTCAATTTTAGCCCATAATCATCCTTATAAACTGTTTTATACTTTATCTTTAATTAAATAAATGATTTTCACATATTTTTCAGTTTTCTTTTGCATGCTTTTGTGATTTCATCGTTGTTTGTATTGATTTTCTATCTTTATGCAAGGTGTTTATTTCGATTTCTCATCTTAGTGAAATGTTTATTTGATTCAGGTAGAAAGATTAGCTTTGATCAAATGCAAATTCAATCAATGACTTTGGCGTCATCGACGTTGCAAATTCAGATATTGATATTTCATAAACTTGAATATAGTTATATTTGTAGACAAACGTGCATTGTCGTTTTATGCTATTAACATGGATATTGTGAATTTATTTGCAAATTCATCCATATTTTTTAACGACTTTGATTTCGTATTCTATCGATGTAATCTATCAAATAACCAAATGAATATTGTTTAATTTTATCAAAAAATGTTTAGGACAAAGATATAAAGATGATTTTTTGACCTCTCGAATTAAAATAAATAATATTTGTCCTTATTTATTGCTTCTCTTTTTGGTGCTTTTAGATTAATGAGTTAGATATGTTTTTGCTCCATATAAATATTTTAACATTTCGTTTTAATTTTCATAAAAAGTTTCTTAAACTTTTAGTTTCTCAAAGGTTTTTTCATCACCATTTTTTGTCTCTATTTTTAAGTCAACTCATGTATATTATTCAAAATTTTGATTTTTTTTAGGTTGGTTTATGCAAATAAACCCCACAAATATGTGTCATTTGAGTTTTCGTCCTTGTACTTGCTAATCTTTTTAAAAAGCCCTTGCAATTACTAATTACTTGAGTTTTAGTCCTTATTATCTCGTTAATGTGGCCTCTGTTTACTTATATGGTGCACGTTAACTAGGAAAACTCAATGATGACTCATCAAAAAAGACTTGAACATAACATTTTACCCTTAGGATCCGTTTGGTTCGAGAGTTTTGGAAGGGAGGAGAGATTTTTAATTTGAAGTGTTTGGTTCAATTTTTAGAAGGGGAGGGGAGCAGATCTTTTTAAAATTTGATTGCATTGCCATAATTATCCTTAAATTAATTTCAAATCTCAATATTAACCTTGTAACAACTTTTATTATTATTATTAGGTTATCTTATTCTTATAACAATTATTATTATTATTATTATTATTATTATTATTATTATTATTATTATTATTATTATTATTATTATTATTATTATTATTATTTTGTAACAACTTTTATTATTATATTATCAATAACTCTTATTTATTACATCTAAAACCACTTCTACTACTTCTTTCTTGATGTCAACGACCTTATTATTATTATCTTATTTTAATTCAGCTTATTATTGCTTGTTGATCCTTTTTTTTTTAATGTTAATTCACCGGTTCATATCGTGTTGTGGAAAATATATGAGCTAATTTGAGATGAAATAAGCAGCTTAGATGTGTGTTTGTCATTGAAATTTCTTTTATTCAATTAAGTTTAAGGGTAAGACAGTAAAATAATTTAAAAATCCCTCCCCCTCCCCTAGTGAACCAAACACGTTTTTAATTAAAATATCCCCCTCCCCTCCTCTCCGTTAAAATCCCCCCTCCCCTCCTAATTCTCGAACTAAACAAACCCTTAATGAACTCAAATCAATGTCAAATGATGAAAATGCCCTTCTATCTTATTTCCTCTCTTTTGTGTTGAATTTTCCATAACCAACGTCCATGAAATACTCTTGATGGAAGGTGAAAGGAAGGTACTTCGGATATATGGTGGGAGGACGAAGATGGAAACGACAGCGATCGTGAAGGCAGGTGGCTGTCTGGTGAACGTCGTGGTGGTCTGGTTCGTGTGAGAGCTTGAAGGTGACAGTTGTGATGGTTGGGTTTGACGGCGGTGCTTCGGCTTCCGAAGAAAGTGGAACGATGGCAAGTTCATTCCCTCTTCTTACAGTTCCACTTGGGTCATTTCTCAACAAAAAACCTTCAATCAAGTATCGTTTATGAAAACTTCGTCAGTTAAATAATTGTCAAAGATTTGATAACAAATGGGTCAAACAAGTAAGACATGAAGCAATTTATGAAAACTTCCGCCAACAAAAGTTTTGCTTAGATAAAATAAAAAAGGCTTAAATGCAGTTTTACCTTCCTATTTTGATTGAATTTGGATTTTGCTCCCCTATTTTAAAATTTGGAATTTTACCCCCTCTATTTTGATTGAATTTGGATTTTACCCCCGTTATTTTAAAACTGAGAATTTTACCCCATCTATTTTACGTTTTTCAGGATTTTGCCCCCCTATTTTAAAATAAGGAACCAAAAAATACTAGAAAAATAAAAAAACGATTACAAAATATTAATTCGGTAAAAAAATAAAAAGAAAACAAGAAAACGCAAAATAATAAAATATAAAAACAATGAAAATACAAGAAAAAATTCAATTAAAAATACATGAAAAAACTAGTTTGCACCTCTAAATATTTGCTATTTTCATGCATTTTCATAGTAGTTTTTAATTTTATTTTTAGAGATCATACTAGTTTTATGCATTTTTTCTAGTCTTTTTTATTCATTTTTTAAAGTATTTTTTTGGTTTTATTTTTATTTTTTCATTAAAAAAATAAATAATAAA
>Ga0315915_1006757_pt1 | contig 13938 bp, 9 predicted proteins | sample MpolbnodulesMG_FD_207738 | JGI IMG/M metagenome (GOLD analysis project Ga0315915, IMG submission 207738) | Medicago polymorpha root nodule microbial communities from Los Angeles, California, United States - branched nodules | ecosystem: Host-associated > Plants > Roots > Nodule | place: USA... | reverse complement strand
TGTGGTTCCATGTAGGCCGATAGAATTACAGAACATTTTAGATGGTCGGAAAACATAGGGAAGACACAACAGCAAAATTTAGATGAATGAAAAGATCATATTCCGGGGTCAAGATCCTCTTCATTTCTGCAAAGAAATAAATGATTCCATTTATGAGAGAGATAGACATAAAAATGAAATTGTTGGGCTACATTTTAAAAATTATTTTTAAACATGAGTCCTATCAAATCTTCATTTATGTCTTTCTTTCTTCTAATGGATAAAATCCCAACCCCATATGCTGCGTGGTCATCTTCCTAAAGGAGAAGAACAACTACTATAAGGTCTAGGAATATCAAAGATTTTGTCCAAAGGGAATATCAAAGATATTGCTTGGCCAATCTATTTTTAAGTTTCATATATGGTTTATAAATTGTTGCACCAATAAGATGTGAGTGCATCTACGTGTTTGCGATGATAAATTAAATGATAGTAAACTTGCTTGAAAAAAAAATTGAGGCTTTGTTTAGATTGAGTATTAATTTTAAGTGTTTAGTCTATATTTTCATTTCTGTAAAAAAATAAATGATTCCATCCAAGAGAGATAAATATAAATATGAAATTGGTAGGACGATTTTTAATTATTTTTTTAAACATGAGTTTTGTCAAATCCTTTTTTTGTCTTTCTTTCTACAAACTAGTTCTCCATTACAAAAAGAATGGAGAAAATCCCAACCTCGGCGATATCTTGTATCCTGATTGTCTTTTATAGCTGTTTTTTCTCTTAAAAAAAACAACAACTACTATAAAAGTTAAGTTTTATCGTCCCCGTGAGCATAGCTCAGTTGACAGGGACAATGCATTATTATATGCAGGGGTCGGGGTTTGAACCCTAGACACCCCACTTATCCACTTTAAATAGTGAATTCTAGTCACTAGAGTATGACCAAAAAAAAAGTTTGGTTTTATCTAACATACATGAATAAAATAGTTTTGCATCATACATAGATGTCTTTTTCACCATTAAATTAATAAATCACATCATATCTCATTTTTTTAAGGGAAATGCTAGTTGGTGCGACAACTATTTTGACGAAAATCAACGAATGTCTCAAAACAGTTGGATGGGTTTTGTTTTCATTGACCAATTTCTCTCTCCTACCCATGTATTGTGTTCCAGCAGCTGATTTCCGATAATTGCACTTGTTGTAATTCGTTTCGCACTATATTGCATTGTTCTTTATTTAACCGTGAAATTTATTGATCCAATGATGGAAATTAACTTGTGCATGATCTAAAATTTGTCTCGTTTATGCACCATATAATTGACCTAAGACCTAAAGTTTATCCTGCCTGTGCACCATAACAATGTTTCTTAGCTAATCTTTTTTCTTAACAAAGACATTTGTGTGTAAAAAATAAAACTACTTTCATAATTTTTAGAAGTTTTACAATTACTTAGAATATGGTGTACGTCCCTAGAAGGCTCACATGTGAAGGAAAACTTAAGATATCTATCCAAAAAAAAGATGTCAATCAAGGGGTGACATTAGGTTGTTGTCTAGCACTCAAGATGTTGATATATCATTGGAACCTTATCCCTTCTGCAAATCAGCTAATTCCTTTGGAAACTCAATGCTTCAGCCTTTCTTGAACCACCGCCATTTTTGATGTAGTGATTCCTTCCGTCAATAGAACTACTCATGCTATTATAATTGAGGAATTCTGATGTTTAAACCCTGACCCGCATATCGTAATGTCTTGATCAAGGGAGTTAAATAAGTTTTTCATCTTTAAAACATTTTCAAATTTCATTCCTATAAAAAAAGTTTCATAATATTGTTTCTACAAAAGTTTTCTGCACATAGTTTTAATCTCTCTATTGTTTAATTATACTTTAAATTTTAAATTTTTGAATAATTTTTTCACATATTTAAACAATTTTTTGAATTACAAAAAATATCGACCTAGAATGAACTCACATTTTGAGCCTTTTTTGGATGATTTTCGTATAATGTTGTAGGCATGTAAATTTTTCCTTCCAACATATAATTTTGAAAGATCAATCTATGACTCAAATTAGATCCTTAATAGGTTCTTAGTTAATAGGTGTAAGGCTATAAATGTTTAGTTTGCGACACAAGAAATATGTGATTATTTAAAAAGCAATAATAAAAATGTAAAGTCCATAAAGCAACAAATAAATATAAATGTTCTATCGAAAAATTCACATTGACTTAACTACAAGAATTAAAGTTGCGTGCAGGCGAATTTTGTAGGGACGAAAACATGCGAAGTTTTTCAATGGGACGAAAAACTGAATTTGATAATTTTTTTGCTTAATTGCACTTTTGATCTCCTATTTTATCAAACTCATAAAAATAGCTCCCTTTTTTTAATATAAATTTTTTTGTCCCTCTATTTTCATATTTGTTGTAGTTTTGGTCGCAACCCATATTTTTTACCCCAAAAACAATGGTTTTTGACATAAAAAAAGGTGAATTATCCCCATTATTGGATCTAAGGACACAATTTAACTCTTAAGACCAAAATTCACACTTTTTGGCGATGTAAGTCGCAGGTTTAGAGCAAAAAAGCAAGGGTTGGGACCAAAATTGCAAGAAATGTGAATATATATATATATATATATATATATATAGCGACCAAAATGTTCAATTTGAAAAAGTGGGGACTATTTCTTCAGTTTGATATAAATATGAAGACCAAAAGTGTAATTAAGCATAATTTTGGGGGAAATGAGTCAATTTTTCTCTTTCTAAACATCAACTCTTTGCCTTCTCTCTAATGTTTAGATCCGCCAACCCCTCCAATCCAAATCATTCGATCTGATGTAGCCCTAACTCATGGTGGTGCTACGAGCTCCGCCTCTGCACCATCTCCAAATCCCTTGGGGTCTCTCAACTTCGTTTTCTTCCCTAGTGGTATCATGTGTTAAACTGGGTTTGGGTTGTGCCAAGGTGGAGTTTGTTTATGTTTCTTTTTTCTGGTGTCGCGAGTAGTTTTATTTTACTCCATACTACCCAAAATCCATTTTTTTCTTTCCTTGTTTTTGTGCCTTTGTGGTGATGTCATATGGATTATTGTGAAACAAATCCATTTTTTTGGGGTCCCTTCCTTCTCTCTAAACTCATCTACAACATATTCAATTGGTATTGATGGGTTGGTGAAGAGTTCCACCTCAAACATGTAAGAGAAATCCACGTTGTGGATTGTTGGTTTGATTTTGGCTTCTCATTAGTACTTGGGTTTGGGGTAGAGGCATTCAGTTTTTGCTGGAAACTTTAACGGGTAAATCTTGAATTTGGAGACAGGTGATGTTTTTGAGAGTTGGAGGTTGCTGCTTGTTCTTACCCACTCCTAGTGTGAGCTAAATATCTCATGTTGTTTTGCACTACATGTGGAAATTGGGGGTTAATTGGTGGCCCGAAAGAGTGGTGGTGGTGATTTTAGGTGTTTACTTGAGCTTAGTAGTTGTGGTTGCAACCTTTGGGTGGTCTTGCTCTAAATAAGTTTTAAGGGTGGAGATGTTGTTTTTTGAGATCGGGGTGTTGATGAAGGTGTTGGAAATAAAGGTTAAGGGTGTTGATGAGGTGGAGACATAACCGTACGTTAATTGGTGGTGGTGTTATTTTTTTAGGTGCCAGTTGTTTGTGACTAGAGTCTCGCTTTATTTTGGTAATCAATTTGGATTATATGGTGACCTCAGATATGAGTCCATCACCGTCGATGCTTACTCGTGTTGGTTTTGGATTGTTTATGTGTTGTTTCGTGGCTGGATTTGGGTGATTCGTTTTTGGGTTGTTTTCGAGATGGTTCTGTTTGCACCATTGTTCCACGTGTTGACGGCCTTGAGATTTGTCTTCTGGATTCTGGTGGGCCGATTGTTTTTGCTTCAAGATCAAAAGTTAGCGTCTAGTTTCAAGTTTTTTGGACGGTACGGGTGTTTTCTTTGAAGATCCGGGAGTTGAGGGGTGCCTTAGTGATTTGTTTATGGAGTCTGGTGTGCCGATTGCTTTTGATTCGAGATCGGGAGTTAGTTTCTTGACTCAAGTTTTTTGGCATGTTTTGGTGTTTTCTTCGACAGACTGAGGATTGATTGGTTGTGGAATCTGAATGAGTGCGGAAATTTGGCTCAGTTGTGGTGATGAGAGGGTAAAATGTTGTTGTCGCGATGAAAAGGTAAGGTGCATTTATTTAGGAGTTTTAGTAGGTGTGATAGTTTTTTTTGGAGTGACTTTGGTGTGAGTAGTGGTCGATAGGTTTTTGGATTTTGTTTCTATGGTCATTCACGATGGAGTGTGAGGTTTTGACTCAACTTTTGGTTTATGTTGGTTTGTGGGAATTTAACTTGATTTTGGTGATGAATTGGGTTTGAAGGTTTGTTTTTATTGGTGTTAAAGATGTATGGTTTATCCATTTCTTTTTGGATGTTCTGCCTATATACGACGCCCTTTGCTTTGTAGTTTCTGTCTTACCAGCCCCTATTCGTCTTGTGCAGGGACCTAGTTTATTACAAATTTTGCTCTAAAAAAAAAGCATAATTTTTTAGGGGACCGAAATTTTAGCCAACTCGTTTTTTTAAAAAGTTTAATAGTTTTATGGTAGGAGCAACAAAATGGATGGTAATCGATGGATAAAAATAATTCATTAAAACTACTATCAAAAAAAGGTCATGTTAACCGGTGCCCCGAGACACTAGTTAAGCAACTAAAAATGGCAAGAAAAGAAAATATTAAGATTAAAAGCAACACGTTTTTAAGTTTCAAAAAGTAACATACACAATTTTCAAAGAAATATTTCTTTTTATAATTCCTTAATCAATGTCCCGAGAGTATTAGTTAACATTTCCCTAAAAAAATCAAATCTAATCCACACAAATATCTAGTGAATAAAGCTATAAACATGCACGAGAGGATTAATTAACCAATTTTCGTGACATTACAACACATGTCAGTAAAGTAACGAGGTAGATGATTAATGAATAATTAAATGCAGATTACCTGACATCATATCCATAGGTTTTCAGTTCCATTGTGGCTCAGGCAATGCTCTTCTTGATACGTGTTCATCAGATGCATTCATTATATACTTACGTTTCTTCTCTCCTGAAAATTTTCCAAAGTTGGAGAGAGTTGATAATCGCTTAATTTACCTAGATTCCGATATATTTCCTTCGTTTCAAAATGAGTGTTGTTTTAGCAAAAAAATGTTTTAAAATGAACACTTTCAGTTTTCAATGTAATAATAACTTTTTCTTTTCAATTGTACCTTTCAATTAATACTATATACACTACTTCCTAAGTATTATTTTTTCTTTAATGAAAAACAACTCAATAGTTGATTAGGATAATTTGGTAAAATAACATCTCTCTTTCTTTTAATTGATGCATTTCTTAATATGTGTGTAAAAACCTTAAACGACATTCATTTTGAAACGGAGGGATTATTATTTAGGCACTTATTATCTTCTTTTGCAAGAAATCCTATGAACTTCCTCCAATTTATTATAAATATTAGATAGTTAGGTTTTGAGTACGAGCATAGTTACTATTGATCCTTTTCCATTTCACAGGTAGGATTAAAAAACAAGGAATCACTACAAGAATTTTGGTTTTTATTGGTGGAAATAATCCCTCAATAACACCAAAAATCCCTCAGTAATATGTATTACTGGCGGATATGAATCCCTTAGTAATATGAGCATCAGTAATGTTACTGGCGGAATTTTCCCTCGGTAATGCAGAGGTAGTTTTGACAAAGCATTACTGAGGGATTATTCCGCCAGTAATTACTGACGGATTGCAATTTTGAATTGGTTAGTAAATAGGGGAATTCTTGTAGTGAATGTTTGGGGTATCAAAGAACAAGAATTTCAAGTATCAAGAAATTCTCAAGAGATAAAGGAGCTAGTAGGTATTGAGGCAGAAAGTTAGGGGAAAACGAGGCAACGAAATTTGCTTAGTGAGTTCAAAGTGATTCAAGTTAGAAATATGAAGGTGGATTACAAGAGCAGATTCTCTAAGCGGACATCTATTTCTCTTAGAGATTTAAGATGACTTTAGTGACTTAATGGATGAGTTGGAAACTACTGACTCTGAAGTAACCTCAATTCCCTAAGTGAGCACATGTTCACTTAGAGAATCTTCACATTTATATATGCAACATATATAAAGCAACTTTATTTAGATTTTTGGACATTCTTACACTTTTCTAAGAAAGGAAACACATAGAGTGTGATGAGGAAACACAAACAGCAAGGTGGAGGTGCAGAGAAGTACGGGTGGGAATAGGCTAGGTCGAGGTAGGTTTTGCAAGGCCTAAGCCGGGCTTGACAAATATTTATGAGGCCTGTCGAAAGTCTGATATGGTCTGCTAGCCTATTTAAAAGCCTATTTGATATAAACATCTTTACACTACTAGAAAAAGCAAAATTAGCGAGGGAAATTAGCGACGGAAAAAATGAAATTCCTCACAAATTCTTTGGTCGTAAAATTTAGTGACGGAATTAGAGAGGGATTTCACGTTTTCCCTCACTAATTTTTGTTTTTTTAGTAGTGTTAAATAAGTAATGTGATCTAAGTTTCAATCGGTTAACGAACTAATGATCAATGAAATTAAAGTCATTTTTTATATTTAACAAGAATTTTTAGAGAATTTGATTATATAGTATATATCATTTTTCAATTCTAGTTTATAATAATACATTTGAATATGCAAAAAATCAAAGTATACTAATAAACTTAAATTACTAAAAAGGTTAACAAATTTATAATTTAATTCAAAATGCAAAATATAATATAATAATATTAATGATAAACAATATTATTCATATATTACTTAAGTAGGCCGGCCTGTTAGGCCTAGAAGGCTTTTTATACGGCCTATGGCCTCGCCTTTTTAGGTTAATAGGCTTTTAAAAAAGCCTAAGCCTACTCTACTTAGAAAAAAAGTCTAGTTTAGCCTGTCGTAGGCTAGGCCATAGACCCCTGTAGGCCAACCTGACCTATTCCCATAGAAGCTTGAATCATCATGATTTCATGCAATTTCATCTCACTTTCATATCTTTGCATTTAATTTCCATGAGTGTATGTACCTACTGTCCTTTTGTGTTGGGGTTATATACAGTTAGGTATGAGTTTGATGCACACTCTTGATTATGTTTTTTATATATAATGTTGGTTTAATTACATCAATGAAGTTATTTACGTTCTTAATGATTTTCTGATGTGAAACTTCAAATTGAATTTTGTTTTAGAAAGTGTCAGACATATACTTTTTAATTAAGTTATCTAGAATGATTTTATCTCTAGTTGCTAGATATATGGCTAAATTTACGATCGCAAGTCACCACCGAAACTTAGTAGTATTGTATTGATTAACTTAAAGAGACTTTAGATGTTAATAGGTACAATAACTACCTTGTCGTTTGTCGGACACGGAAAAATATGATTAACAACTTGTGAATGTATAATTGAAACTCTGCCTAATATGTTCGCTTTTGGTTGGGAGGAAGGGGGTGAGGCGTGGAGTTGCACTACTAGAAAAAGCAAAATTAATGAGGAAAATTAGTGACGGAAAAAATGAAATTCCTCACAAATTCCTTAGTCGCAAAATTTAGTGACGAAATTAGAGAGGGATTTCACGTTTTCCCTCACTAAATATCCCTCACTAATTTTTGTTTTTTTAGTAGTGTTGGAAGAGAAGATTGTGGGCGTGGGAGGAGATGGTAGAGGAGTGTAGACGACTACTTAATGATGTTGTTTTGCATGCTGATGTTTCTGACAGGTGGCAGTGGGGCTTCGACATTGATGGTGGTTACACTATGAGTGGTGTCTATCATATTCTGACTACTCAGGCCAAACCTCCAGTTGTTGGAATGGGAGATCTTGTCTGGCATAAGCAGGTACTTCTGAAGGTATCCATTTTTGCTTGGCAATTGTTGCGGGACAGACTGCCAACCAAGAACAATCTTCTGAGGCGTGGCCTTCTCAATGTCGAGGCAGCTAGGTGTGTGGCAGGGTGCAGTCTTGACGAATAAGCATCTCACTTGTTTCTTCATTGTGATACTTTCGGTTCTTTGTGGCAGCATATCAGGTCTTGGATTGGCGTGTCAGGTGTTGATCCTCATAATATTTGTGGGCATTTCATTCAGTTTACTCACTATACAGGTCATTTGAAGGCGCGTCGATCTTTTCTTCAACTTATTTGGCTACTTTGTGTCTGGCTGGTTTGGAATGAACGCAATAACTGACTATTTAATAACATCCAAACCCCCATTGAACAACTCATAGAAAAAGTTAAATTTCACTCGTTGTGGTGGCTTAAAGCTAATAATGCCACGTTTGTGTACGGTTCTCAAAGATGGTGGTCGGACCCTTTGTTTCTGTAATTACCTTGTATGACTGATTGTTTCTAGGGGTGGACCTTTAGTACACCTTGTATTGAGGAGGTTTCACTGCCGTTGTTAATATATTCCATTTTTATGTCTTACAAAAAAAATAGTGAGAGATTACATTATATGAGTAGCTAATTAAATATAATTCAAACATACTTCTTAATTTTTTTTAGTTTCCTCACATTTACCTCTTTTTATTTTTATGTTAAAAACAACTTTGAAAAACCCTAACTTAGAATAGTAAAATATAGTTGAAAAGATTAACTATTAGGAACCCTTTGTGATTACGACAATTAAAAATACTTTGTTGCCTGTGTAAACTATCAGTTTCATTACATTTTTCTTTTCTTTTTTGCAAAATTAATAATGATACTGTTTTAGGGACTATAATGATATGTTTATAATTGAGTTTTTTTAAAAAATATTTATTGATAGAAATCAAAATAAGATTTTTTTTAATCCATCTCTTAACATTGTAGACCCTAAATGAGATTTTTACAATTTCAATTAAAAAAAAAGTCTCAACAGAGTGAGGCAAATGAGTGAAAAACATTTAATAGATAGGTCGACGCTTTTGATGATAACAAGATATTAAAAGTTCAATTGAATATGCTAATATTTGATCATGTGTGCAGGATCATAGACTAAAATTTATTATGTCTTATTCAAAGTATTGGTTCTGCAAGAACAAATTGAAGAGCAAGTAATCTCTTGAGAAGCTAAGTTGCAAGTCAGACTCTGAAGGTCAACGAGACTCTAAAGGTCAGAATCTAAACTAGCTAAAGGTCAAAGGAGCTGAAGCTTTGAAGATCAAGCCTGAATTATTTTGAAGATCATGCACAATGGTTCTGAAGATATCTGAAGGTCAATGAATGTCTTTTTCAGTGAAGGTACAAGAAGGACAACAATGTACAACCACTACTCCACTACCTCCAACATTCTCATGTGCATTGTACGAAGCTACAAATGTATCTCTATTGGAAAAGAACGGTTAATTCCTTATCAAAGAAAGGATTCAAATTCATTCCTTCATAAGACATCATAAAATAATTTGTATGTTGTTTGATCGCTACTCCCATCCGTGCTCAGGGCCACTACTAGTTAAATTATGTATAGTTGCATGATTTATTTCTGGAGCATGATTCAAATCAACCAAAAAAGAGTTTTCAATCACAACTATTTGGCAATCAATATTCGATTGCTTCATCCAATGTATCAACAAAAAGTCTCCACTTAGTCCAACGTATCTTTGCGCTATAGTTTGATACATTCACTTTAACAAACCTCTTTAATGGTTTGTATTAATTGGTCAAGCAAACGTATCGACAATGTCTTATAGAAGTGATAGATAATTGAATTATTTAGGTATAGAAGTGATAGATAATTGAATTATTTAGGTATGTGGTTAGAGATTTGATTTATGATCAATATATGAAGAAGGAAAAATAAAACATATATATTGAAGGATGACAACTTAAAAATATCTCATTTATTATCTCGTGAAATTAGTCTATGCAATTATGCTTATGTATACTTTAGTATACCAAATAAAGAAATGTTTTGTTAACGAGTGCTCTCGGGACATTTTTTAAGTATTCTAAAAGGAGAAATTATTTCATAAAGAAAGTCAAATGTTTCAATTTCTAATTCATCAAATACAAAAATATCAAAAAAAGTTACCTCTTTAAAATCTTAAAGAATGCCTCGGAGACACTCGTTAACATTTATCAAGAAGGAAAACATATCAATATCATCATAAAGTAAGAGAATTCGATATATCTAGGGACGACAAATTCATGGCCCTCCTTTCAAATAAGAGCTTTTTGGTTAAAAAGATGGAAGTAATTGACCTATCATATAATGGCATAAATGAGTGCAGTGTATAGGGCTAGACCCACCTATACAATACCGTATATTAAGTAGATAGGTATGTGTGCTCAATTGGCATATAAAAAGCCACACTATTAAGTAACTATAATCAAAGATATTGCTTGGCCAATCTATTTTTAAGTTTCATCTATAGTTTATAAATTGTTGCACCAATAAGACATTGTGTGTGCTTGCGATGATAAATTAATCGATAGTAAACTTGCTTGAAAAAAATTAAGCCTTTGTTTAAATTGAGTATTTAATTTTAAGTGCAATGATATATTTGCATCAAATATTCTTTCATACAGTACAAAAACTATATTTTCAGCAACAATCTTCTAGAAGCACAAAATATATTTGAAACAAATCTTTTATATTTTTAGCAACAATCTTCTTCATCCATTAAATTTTGAGTCAATTTCAACGTTTCTCCACCTTGACTCTAAATTAATGATGATGTCAAATTTAACCAACAATCACATTGCTGCTCTCTCCATTCTATTTTCCCTTGGTTCCAACTACACCAAGTAGCTCCACAAGCTTCCACCCTTTGCCTCTTTAACCCTCGAAATGCCTTCCGCCCTCATAAAGATCCTTGCATCCAACTACACTAGGATTTTAGTTAGTTCCACAAGTACGATTTGAGGGTTATACATGAGGTTCGAGGGTTGACCATTTCTACAAGGGCTGAAGGTGACTCCCAAGGTCGAGGGTTACCTACGTCCGTACTAACAAGTACTATTGTTAAGATGAGGTTTGCCAGCCAAGCCCTACCTAACTCCTATATATATCCAAGCATTGTCTTGGGACAAGTATGACACTTTTTATCATAAACTTATGACCCCTTACTTACTTGGACGTCGGAGAAAGTGCAGGTACACAACCCCTTCGTCTCACGTGGGGCTGACAAACAACCATCTCACTAGAATCATCACCTCATCACAAATCAACAAAACCAGTCTCACAGTGGACAAATCGGTGGCTCAACCTCTGCATGCGGCAGATCCAAGCAACTCCACCATCTTCTTCGGTCCAACCAGATCATCTTCACACAAAGCCAAAAAATGCTTTCTGATACCACCTGTTTTTGACTTCCATCAGAACGTAACGCCGCCTCCTTTTTCTTCCCCGACACAACACCAATAAAAGATACTCCTTTGACAACCACACCAGAGTCCTTACTTCCCCCTCTCCACTCCAACCATCTCCCCAACACATTCAGCCACCCCACCCCCCTCCAAAATCGCCATCTTCTTCACCCTTTCCTCCTTACTCCTTACTGCGATTCCTCTTTCACTCTCTCCAAAACTTTCTCCCTTCCCATACCTACACTCCCCTTCCAATCTCCCTCAAAAAAAAAAAAAAACTCCCTCAGATTTTCTCCTGCACCAGCTCTTACATTTTTTTTCTCCTTCCCCTCTAAGATTTTTTCTCCCTCACCCAAACCACCTCCACCACATACATTATCCCCAAACCTATAATATTTGGAAACTTTTGCGAATAAACAATTATCTCGAAAGAACACATTGTTAAGAGCTCTGTTCAATTTATCTACATCACGAACTTTGATAAACTTGACAAAACCAAATATATGACCTCTAACATTATGATTTCTTGTAACATAAACATATGCAAGTATACCACATACTTCCAACCCTCTCCTGAGATCAACATATAATAGATGTTCAGGAATATTAGCAATATAATAAACCACCAATACCTGAGATGTGCCCTCTCTGTTGCCATGATTACAAGATTTCCTCGTTGTATCATTATGCACTCGGTTTGCACTACCAGGTTTACGATCAACAAAAACATGCTTTTGAATTATTGTAGAACCCACCCAAACCAGCGACCTCCTCCCTTCCCTTCTTGATTGCGTTCACAAAAGAGAATGGTTACGTTCACACCAGCGAACACGTGACCTTCCCCGAGCTGAAACTTGTGTAACCCTAGCCGAAGAAAAAAGAGACATAACATGTCTCCCTGTTCAATCATGTGACCTTCCCTGCTTGCACTGAATTGGCCTAAATTTATCCTCCTTATCGAACCCTTCATGTCTACTGCTCTCCCGTTGTCTGTACTCTCTCTAAAAATCCGATCTCATTGCTTTCCTACGTCTATTAATCCCCTCAGTCCACTCTCCCATATCCCATCCCCTTTGTGCCTCCGACGAAAAAGGGCGTCGACACGATGATCGTTGGTTTACCCCATGATCATCACCTCTCTCTCTAGTGCACTCTCTCATAACTTTTAATTTCTTACCTTAAAGCAAACACACCACAAATATGTAATTATCATTCTAGCACATATGACATCCTTTAAATCATGTAAAGATCCAAATATATGTCAGAATCTACTTTTTGTAACGCATGTCACAAATTTATATGAACCACCAATATAAATGACTTAATATTATCCATTAATATACGGAACAACAATATAGCTGGATCGTGCGAAGAATCTAGTATATATATCTGCAAGTTGCCAATCAAGTACTGTTTCGTGCAAGTTTCCATGACCAATGTATTAATTATTTATGTACGTAACATGTACTCCGTCTCTAAATAATAGTCGTTTAAGGTTTGTGCACGATTATTAAGGAAATGATTAATTATGTTGATTTTGATGGTAAAATTAGTATCATTTACTAAAACACCCTTATTAATTGTAGTTAGTGGAGTGATTAAGTTGGATGAAATTCAATAAATAAGGGCATAATAAAGGAAAAAAATAATAAATGTTGCATTAATATTATAAAGTGACAATTATTTTGAGAAAAAGAAAAAATGATAAAGAAACAATTATTGTGAAACGGAGGAAATATGTTCTTGTCCTCCGACCCCTACTCTCTAAACAGACAATGAAAGTGTGTTTGTATATTAAAGGCCCCAATTTCAGTGCAGATAAACCAGTGACATATATTGTATAATTCAATAAAACGGTTGGCTATATAGGGGCCGGAGTGGATATACATTTCTCATTCACTCATAATTTATCAATCATCATTTCCCTTCTGAATATTATTCAACTTTTTGGTATGTTGAATATTATTAAAAAAAGTTGGAATATAATTTTGGTATGTTGAATATTATTAAAAAAGTTGGAATATAATTTTGGTATGTTGAATGTAAAAAAGTTGAAAAATAAAAAACTATTACACTTGACCCAAAAAAAAAATGTCCATGCTTTTGATACTATTCAACATACCAAAATTACTTTCCAACTATTTTATATTCAACATACCAAAATTATATTCCAAGTTTGTTAATATTCAACATAACCAAGTGTAATAGTCTTTCAAAAATAAAAAATAACAAATATATATGGTGTTCTCGCTCAGCATAAATAGCCAAACCTCCATATAAAATTATATTCCAATCTTCAATTATAATAATTCAAATACTACATTGTTCTCTAATAATTTACTATTAATTCTTTCAATATTCAAGATGTTTAGTTCATTTGCTGAGAAGGTACAAAAGAGTTTATCAGTCTTTGTACCAAGAAAGCATGCATTGAGCTACTGGAATGAAGATGCCACAAGTACAAGTGAGCTTGCTGATGATGTTATGAAAGGTTACTTTGCTGTTCTTGCAAAGAAGGGTGTAGAAACTAGAAGGTTTATTGTTGGGTTAGATTACTTAACTGATCCTGCTTTTTTGGGATTGCTT
>Ga0315915_1006754_pt1 | contig 13940 bp, 9 predicted proteins | sample MpolbnodulesMG_FD_207738 | JGI IMG/M metagenome (GOLD analysis project Ga0315915, IMG submission 207738) | Medicago polymorpha root nodule microbial communities from Los Angeles, California, United States - branched nodules | ecosystem: Host-associated > Plants > Roots > Nodule | place: USA... | reverse complement strand
TTCATTCTACTCCTAATACATTTGCCATTGAATACATTATTATCAAAAAGGCTGCTCCTCTTTGTCTCACACAGTGGCCAAACCCTACTCAACGACGGCCAACAAGTCACTTGATTTAATGAAGCAGTGCTTTGCATCAGTCCCCAAATCCACCTGAAAAACAATTGGACCAATATTTATTATTTATTAATGATGAAAACGACCTTTGAGTTACAATGGCATTAGAATTCTATCAATTTTCTTTTCTCAAGAAAGCAGTATGGTTGGCATAACAATTGCTCTAATCTTGCCAAATAGCACTTGCTCAAATACTTCCCACAAAAGTTGTTTTTCAGATATAAATATTTCTTTTGACATTAATTAATCAATTAAAAAAAATAGAAAACCTTTATACATATGTGCAAATAGGAGTATTTCAAAGTGACTGACCTCATAAGCATTTATGTCAGTGAATAGTACCTGCAAAAGAATAATTGTGATTATAATTTAAATTTGGAATGAAATCAAGCAAGCTCAATTGATTCAATCAAAGACCACTGACTATTTTCCTTGATTGTCATTTAAACCAAAAGTAATACTATGTTATCTCCCCACACCAGTACTCTCATGGCATGCAAATAAGTGAATCTCTAACTTCCTCCATATTATCAAGTTTAGGCACATTAAAACAAAGCCGTAACCATGGTCATTTGATTAATGAGTAAACAGTATAACGAGTAAACAGAAAGTGGTTCTTAAAAAATGTTACTATTGTTGATTTAGTCCCTGAAAATTTCTTTCTACACAAATTGGTCTGCTTATGGGTCAGCTTATGAGCAAGTTCATGACTCAGCAAGTTAAGAACTATGTGGACCAGATAGATACTCTACAAATATTAGAACCAAACAGAATTGCAAAATAACCCAATTTTGAAGAAACAGGTAAGCGAAACTGCATAAGAATGTAACAGAGACATTGTGTTGATTGTAAAACCAATGAATCCTCACTGCAACCAAATAGATTTCTATGTTGTTAAATATTGCTATCACAAGGCCCACTCAAGTACTCATAATTTTATCCTTCCGCCCAACAAATTACCATAAAGATTGAACTAATAATACAAAAATTGTTTTATTACCTCAAAAACATTATATCACATTTTCCAGAAATATCTCATTACAAAATGTGTATATACTTATCCATTCGATGACAAATATATTTGATCTATTTTCTTGCATTAATTACTAATTTGATGTTGTATTATTTGTTTCTTGTAATCAGAAAAGTAAAACACATAATATGTATGTGTGTGTGTGTGTTATACTGAGCTGCTTAGGTTTTCACCTCTCAACCAATTTCAAACCTTCTCTTCATATTTTAAGTGTGGTATCATTGTATCAAAGCTATATGAACAAGTAGTCGATAATATAACCCTTGTCAGCCCAAAAGGTGGACTGGTGGCATTATCCAAGGTTCAAGTCCAAAGACCTTCTAAACCCACTTGGGTTAGTCTGGGGGTGTTGGCTTGGGACCTTGGAGTGTGCTCCTCTCAAGGTCTACATTTCAACGGGCTTGGCTTCTTCGGGAAAAAAAGAAGTTCAAAGACCTTCTGTTTGAGAAGGCATGTTAGATAAAACATCTATGAGCTTCAATTAACGGATTTTGGGATGGTTGGTTCTAAATTTCGGTAACTTACAATGCAATTGTAAACTGGGAATTAGAGTTTGTGATTGGGGTTTTGGCATTCATATTTCATCACCAATAACTCCAAGGTTCATGGTTTCTTGTTTGGATCTTGGGATTAGGATTTTAGATTACTCTTTTGATCTTTACAGTTTCTGCATCACCTCTTTCATAGTAATTAAACAACATACCTTTGAGCCAGCCTTTACATTTTCAGCTTCGGCACCGACATTTAGGACCTGAAACAAAATACAAAAGGAAATTATTAAGAGAACAGATATTCAAATCTAAAACAACATAAGGCACCTATGTAATATGTATACTTACTTCTCCCACAAGATATCGCTCAAATTTAACAGCTGACTTGGGCAACAAAATTCCACCAGCTGTTTTCTGGCCCAAAAAACATATTCACAAATCAGCTATGCAACCAATCATGCACTAACCAATTTATAATTGCCAATTACAGAGTATCTTATTGACATTATAACAAAATCAAACTGAGTATAATAAAATAGATGAAGCCAACAACTAGTTAAATCACATTCACACATAAAGCATAGATAAGTATATAACAATACATCATATGTATGGAATCACAGTATTAGATCTATTTATCTTAAAGAATTTCAATAGCAAACTCCCAAGTCTATAGTCTATACATTCTTACATAACTTCTGTGTAAATAAAAAAAATATAATGATGCATTTATATTGCAATTATCTCGATAATAAGGGAACATCGGTGTTCCTGTTTTCACTGACAAAACAGCAAACCAAGCTGATGTCATTCAATAAGGATATATCAGACTAGGCACGCCACCAATGTGATACAGCTTAGTTTTTTGTTAGTTGTTTTTGCAACAAATTGACGCAACAGACACATCAAAATCATGACATGGCACAGCATCAAACCTCAAGTTAGCTAAACCAATAATCCCTACAAACAAATCCAACATTCAGGCTATAGTTTGAACATATCCTAGTAATTATTTCAAGACTGCAGACACCAAACATTGGAACAATAACAAGTGAACAAGTCAACAACAACAACAATAAAAATAATAACAACATTAGCAATAAATAACATCAAATGAATAAATAATTAAGTTCTGTAATCTACTCATAATTTCTGCAGACAAAGAATAAACAAAATCCCAAATTAAAAAAATTAATTTTTTGGATAAGATTGTGGCATACTTCTGATAACTCCTCAAGACGAATAAGAACCCTATCAGCCTGAGGTACAACCTGCAATCCAAAAGATAAACAAAAATCAAATACAAAAACAAAAATATAACCTTTCAAAAAAAAAAAAACTAGAAAATGAAAAGAAAATTTGGAATAACCTTAGAGGGTTCCCATTTCTTAGCAATTGCATTAACCTTCAAAGAGTTCCTCTTCAAAACTGAAACATACCCAGATGAAAAAAAGTTAAGAATTTGTTAAAATGAAGAAATGGGTCAATGAAAAACTGAATTTTTGTATGAGTAGAAGAAGAATTATACTTGGGAGTCTTTGGTTGGAGAAAGAAGCGGAGGGAGTTTTGTGAAGGAAGGGAGTTGTTGGTAAGGTGAGGAATGTGGAAGCCATGATAATGGATAAGAGATAAAAGAGTGAAGTGAACAACAAAGAATGTGGAGATGAAGTTGTGTTGTTAAACCCTTTTTTAGGTTTATTATCCACAAAGTCGCAAAATGTCAAGATCGAAGACAAAGAGGGTGTGAGAAGGTACAAGAAGGTAACTTCAATTTAGGTTATTTTGGTTTCACAAGTTCTTTGAGTTTAAACGTTTTTAATTTAGCCTTTTTATAAATATGGTGTAGAATGACTAAATCAAAAATATTTACAAACTTAAATGATTTATGTATGACCAAAATAAGTTAAAAATACAATTTGTTACAAACCTCAAACTTAAAAACTTATATGTAACGAAAATAATTTATAAAACAATTTATTACAAACATCAAACTTAAATGACTATTTGTGTAATTTAGCATTAATTTACTAGTATGATTTTTAATTTTTTTTTAAGGGAAATGATTTTTAGAACAATTTTGTTAGTAAATGGACCAATCACGTTTACAATCTAAGAAGCCTTACGAAGACCCAGCCTAAAATTGACGGTACTTTTTATTGAAAATGTTAACAAGTGTAGTCACTTTTTATAACCTTTAAATGATACTTCATCCGTTTCATAATAGATGACATATTTGATAATTTGCATTATTGATTTAACATATTTAAACTATATTTTTTTACTAATATACAAGATAAATAATATCATATAAAATATTGAATTGGTCTCCGCTAATATTGTTAAAATATTAAATTTTCATAATTGAATATATTAAAGATAAAAAAATATGTATTGATACGTGTGTCTGACATAATCAATCACTCCATCCGTCTTATAATTATTGTCTTTTTACTAACATTTTTTCTTTTTCTCTCAAAATAATTGTCACTTTACAATACCAATGCAGTATTTATTATTATTTTTCCAATTATTATACCTTTATTTATTAAATTTCATCCAACTTAACTTCTCCACTAATTACAATTAATAAGAATCTTCCTAATTTTATCTGAGACGGATGGATTACAGAGTAATTTTAAAGTATTTGACCTTCTTTTAGAATTATTAAAGAATGCTCCCAACAAGGACTTTTTTTTTTTTACTATTTTATAGGAAAGTTGGCCGTACTTCATAATCAGCGTGTTTGTGTTTGGTGTTGCCGTGTTGGTGACTTTCCTCGTAATGTAATACGAGCTTGGAGATACCCTAATAATGGTGTATTACTAGTATAAAGGTACGCAATCATGAATGAAAAGATACAACAGTTTTACCATCCTATCATTGTTCCAAGTTCCAACACGTCCACGGGAAATGAGGAAATGCAACTTCAAGGGGGATGTGATTAAAGACTTGGGAGACATCATTTACAAAATGTTCGCACTTTTAGTTGCATTGGTAACACTCAAGTTCACAAAGATTGGCGAGACACTCTTTGCAAAACAGTATACTCCTTTGGTTGTAGCCGCAGTTTTGGTATTTTTCTTACTTTGGATTTTTTCTATCCTTATACCAAATCATATCACTATTGAAACCTTATTTCCAATCTCACTCATGTACGGTCTTACATGTGCTGTGTCCTTCGCAGCATTGACTATCATTTTGCCAAACATTGCTGCTATACTCAATTTGACCTTATGGGTCATTGTTTTTTTTGCTATTCTTTACATTAACTATCAACATCAAAACCTATTTGTAGTTGCACCTCGTGATGAGGAAGCTGCACCTCTTGGCGAGGTAGCGGCATCTGGCAGCAAGCTTGAAGTAGAAGCACGTTTACAGAAGTTTGATCTCAATGGGAGCAGCCATGACCTGGGTTCGATCAGCGACCCAGGCTTTGACACCGATGGCGAAAGCAGGGTTGATTGATTTGGAGGAGAACATGGAGACGGATGCTAGCTAGAAACAGAGTCAATTCTGAAGATTAATCATGTTTTAAAGGCTCTTTATCTGAAGGAGTTTTTGAGTTTTTTTTTAGGAGTCTCAGGTCTAAGAAAAACCAAAGTTTGGTCTGGCTTTAGTTTGGCACGTTGTTGTGTGGACCATTTGGAATTTCTGCAATGAAATGATTTAATCTTCTCCAGGAAGTCTACCTCTGTCAATCTCCTCGTCGATAAGGGTCAAACTTTCTTCTTGTTGGAAGGTCAAACTTTCTTCTTGTTGGAAGTGGTTTCTTGGAAGCCACTACGGGCTTTCCTGTTCGTTCTATAAGTGGGAGGTGGAATCTGTCCTTTGTTGGGACATATAGAGGGGGTGGTGGGGTGGTTTAGGGGTGGTGTGGTCGGCTGGTGGCTGGGGCGTCGGTGCTGTGGGGGTGTCTTGGTTTGGATGTAAACTGTATCATTGGTTCTCTCTGATGTTGGGGGTTCTGTGGGGGGCTTCTCTGTTGTTTCCTCTGATTTAAAAATTAGTCCCTTGACACTTATTCTCGAATTGCTATGATTGCTTTGCTTTGAACTCCTGAACCATGTCTTTGAAATAATTATTGAATTTCAAAAATTTAAATCCAATTGAACTTCTTGTCGAGTAACTATCCTTCATATGATATTTCAAGATAATTGAACTTCTTAGATGGCCAAGTATGTTGATTAAGTTCAACACTGATTTCCTTGATAAGCTACATTCATTTAAAGCTCTTTTTGTCATTTGCAGGGACAGAAGTATATACATATATGCATACATACATTTAATCAAAACTCTAGTAATCCAAATCAACAAATTTGTTTCAATCTTAAAATCAGTAACTAGAGTAGGTCATCCCTGTGAAACTGAAACATGGTAATTATGGATGTAATCAACTTTCATGTTATCTCATGCTAATTTAATCTAGTAGGTAATTATGGATATAATCAACTTTCTTGGTATCTCATTGTAATTCACAAAGCCGTTTTTCTAGAGAAGACTTTCTTTTGTTTCAGAAAAAGACCATCAAGTAAATTTTGCTTCATAGTAAGTAGTAACTCATTGTTTTTCTTGATAGAAATCAGTCACAGTGATCAAATATTTGATCTTTATATGGATTTTCATTACTTAATATCTGGCTGATTTTCTGATTGATTATCTTTATGAATTGAAATTTAAAATGACTTATTTTGTGCAATAAAATTGGTAGAAAGTGAGTATAGTGCAAGTTTTCATGATGATAAATGTCATCAGAGGATAGGCCTCTGTCATTCTTTATGTCTTCAGAAGAAAGTGAAGATTGAAAACTTGTTTTTTGAATAGAGAATGATACTGCAGAGCTTTTGTTGATCTACATAAAACTTCAAAAAATACTGAATTTAAACTTTTAATGCCGGTTTTCTGTGTGTTAGAACTTAGTTCTGAAAATTTCCAATGCGCATATATATAATCAACCACTAGTTCCTAGAAATAATACAATACACTAATAATTTCCTCCATATATAATGGCTATCGTTCTAATTCTGTTTGGATTTGGATTGACTTATTTGGTCTTATATAATGGAACAAACGCTTGTAAGACTGCTTGAGAGAGATTACAAAAACGGCTTATGATATGTCCATAAACTGTTTTCAGCTTATTTCTATTTGGTGTTGGATCTAGGTCATCAACCCAGCAACTAACAAGAGGTCGATGCTGGCAACAGATGTCTAGGAGTAGGAGTCTCACCCCCTTGTATGCTGCCAGGCTTTGACAGGGATGGCGTCAATATTGGTTATTTGGAGGCGAACATGAACAGGTACGTGATGATGATGGAGACGGATGCTCGCTAGGAATTTCACATTTGCTTTTTCAATGTCCATAAAATAATTCGGTGTGGTGTAAGATTTTATTATGGCAAAATTTATCTACAGCTTTGCATGATATCGCCTCGATAAATCTTAACCAGTTTATTGGTCTTATAGGTAGTGGTAGGGTCCTGATGGAGAGATTTAGTGTAATTCGGTTCGCATGTATTTGGGCCCTATGGAAGGGCGTAACTAGAAGAATTTTAAGAACAAATAAGGGTTGGTGGAAGAGTGGCCAGAAGAAGTTCAAATCCTGTCTTGGAAGAGGTTAACAAGCAAGGTGTCCGACTTCGACTTCCCTCTCAGTCTATGGATTTTACATCCATTAGAAAGTACTTTCTTTGTCTCTGCAGTCTGCAGTCTGTGGTTGTTTGAGGTCTTGTTCGGTGGGATGTGAATCCGGGGTAGTTTGTAGGCAGCAATGATGGATAACTAATTGTTGTTTTCTTTTGTTGATTTTATGGATTGTTGGTGTTAGGACTTGGGGAACAAATTGCATAATATTATCCAATTTTCGGTTTAACTGTTTAAGCCTTCTGGTGTGCTCTATTGCACATTAGGATTTAATTGCATTTGAGGGGACTTATGCTAATGATGAAAATAATAATAAATTGCAAAATTCAACGATTATTTTGATGGATGGTCATAGTTTCCGGTACTAAACCTTTCTTTTTCTGGTCGAAACAAGTTTTCTATGTATCGTTTCAATTTTATCGGATGTCCTCGAAGGGACGAACGGTCAAAACAAGTTTTATAACACCTCTGTTTGCCCATTTGGTTTTATTTTGATCTTCAAAGGTCCACCACCACACTTAAGTCAGTTTTTATAAATATTTTTGGCTTTTGCAGTTGTGACCACAGCAATTTTACAACAATATTATTTTCCCTGAAGGGTACTTATGCAATGCAGATGTTTGTCCTAATCCACCAAATTTTGCCTCTTGCTTTTGCATGAAATTGAATAAATAAACCAAAATGTTTTTTTTGTCAAGTAGCCTAGTGACATGAGAAGTGGAGTGTCCGGGGTTCGAACCCCAGCCCCTGCATATAATATGCAATATCTCTACCAACTAAACTAAGCTCATGGGAATCCAAAATGTATTTTAAGCATCAGAATTTAGCACAAGATACCATATTATAAATACATTTTATACGATCACCAATTTTATATTAATTATTTATCTCTTTTCATAATATGAAAAAATTAAAATTAGATGCATTTTATAAGATATGAGCAACACTTCCATGCTCACAAACACAAATGTTTCAGATTTAGGCGCACTCAAAAATGATAAAAAGTAAAAGAGAAAATAAATTATTTATTATTATTATTATTATTGATAATATAATAATATTTCATTTTCTACTTTGTATCATTTGTGTGTAACAGAAAAAACTGTGACTAAATCCAAAATATTTATGGTTATGACGATACAAGTTGCTTGACGGATAAAGTCTTGAAATTTTTCAACCAAAATATCATTGCTTATAAATAACTAAGACATTCACTTTTTATACTAATTTATCAAGGTTCGTAAAACCTAACTCAATTGATAATATAAATATTATAAGACTTTGAGGTTGTATGTGTAAATTTTAGATTATGTTTATCATTTCTTTTGAAAAATATTGACCAATCGCATTAATTATTGTTTTGGTTCGGATATCGAGGTTTGAAAAAAAAACTTGACTTTTTAGTCTAAGCAGCTGGCTGAAAATCTTTGCCTCCAATCCATGTTCACAATCACAATATTCCTCCAGGAAATTAGGCCCCATTTGTGATTAACTTTAATCACTTTTTTTGTTAAGAAACAAAATATAAGAATGAATGAGAAAGATGATAACGGCTACATGGGGACCACACTATTGTACTCTAAACCGATCACCACACCCATTCATCAATCCCTTTTTTTTAGCAAAGCTTTTTTGTCTTTGTTGGAAAACACCTTAACCCTTTTTCTGCATTCACTTTCCCTCACATTCCTACCAAACCAAACCTCCTTGTTACACATGATGAAGAGCAACCTTAGTTGCTGTTTCTTGTACTTTCTCTCTTGTCTTCTCTTGCCACCTCTTGTTTTCTCCCACACACATGGTAAACTTGTTTTTTTTTTCATTTCTAGTATTTTTTTTTGGTTGAGATTTTTCTGAGCTCTGAAAGTATATAGTTAACACTCTTGAAAAGGGTTTGAAAGTTTGCATCTTTTTCTGGATCTTTGAACTTTTAGAGGGTTACTTTACATTGTTTCCTTTAGATGCTCATTACTCAAGTTAAGGTTTTCTTTGTACTATTTGGTGGTATGCAAAAGGAAGAGAGCTTAAAGAGTGAAAATTAGATCTTAATAGGTTGTATTTGGAAGAAATTGTAAGTTTTATGTTTGTGCTAGTGAGCTCAGAGCATCTCTCTACATTGGCCTGTTTCTTTTTATGTATAGGAAACATAAACTATTACCATAGTCTTAATCTTCGTTTAGGAAACAAACTATTTAGGGTATGTTTGGATTGACTTATTTATGCTTATCTACTAGCGTAACTACTTGTGACTGTTTGGGAGAGCTTATGGAACTAATTTACGATGTGCAAATAAGTTGCTTTTTAGCTTATTTCTACAAACACTTCAGGATAGCTAATGAAAACAACTTATTGCTTAAAAGAAAACCATTTGACTTTATTTTATCTTTTGTTATAGAAATGAGTCAAATGACTTATACATAAGAACTTATCCGTTAAGTGCTTATTTAAGTTGTTTGTTCAAGCAAGACCTTACTCTTTTTTGATTGCTTGATCAAGTACTAGATCATACATATTTTGAGACACAAAAGGGGTAGCTTACAATGAATATCATATGATAAAAATGGTTCTTTCACTTCCAACATCATTTATAATTTTTGGTTCAAAATGTGCCTAACCCTGTGTGTGAAGTTTGAGTATTGAATTTCAAAGAATTATATCTGATTGAACTTCTTGAGTAACTGTCCTTCATCTTCTGGCATTTCAACATAATTGAACTTCTTGGCTGGCCAAGTATGTTGGTTAAGTTCAACATTGGTTTCCTTTGACAAGCTGCATTTATTATGATTTGCCATTTTATGACCAAAATACCAATTATTGAAGTATATACATACATTTAGAGTCTATTAATTCAACGCAACAAAATTCGTTGTTTTTCTATGAAGTGACACCTTTCTTTTGGTTGTTCTCGAGAAGACTTTCTTTTGTTTCTGAAAAAGACCTGCAAGTAAATTTTGTTTATTAGTATTTCATTGTTTTTCTTGATAGGAATCAGTCACAGATCAAGATATTTGTGTTTTTAGTCTTTATATGGATTTTATTACTCAAGTTTAACTCATTATCTGATTGATTATCTTTATGAATTCAAATTTAGACAGATGATTTGGTTTTTACCATTACTCTTTTTGTGCAATACAATTGGTGGAAAATATGAGTAGAGTGCAAGTATTTGTGACTGTTAATGTCATCAGAGGGAAGGCTTGTCATTGTTTATGTGTTTAGAAGAAAGTGAAGTTAAAAAATTTGTTTTTTTTAATAGAGTGATACTGCAAAGCTTTTGTTGATCTACAGAACACTTAAAAAAGTATTGAATTTAAAATTTTAATGCAAGTTGTGTGTGTATTTGAACTTAGTTCTGAAAATTTCTAGTGTCATAGTGCATACTTATGATCAACCACTAGTACCTAAACATTATTACCTCTATTTGTAATGATTTTGGTTTTAAGCCTGTTTGGATTTGGATTGACTTATTTGATCTTATCTAATGGCATAAACACTTGTGTGATTGTTTGAGAGAGCTCACAAAAACAACTTATGTTATGTCCATAAGTTGTTTTCAACATATTTCTATATGCTCTCCACAGGATAGCTTATGAAAACAACTTGTAGCTTATATTAAAATAATTTGAGTTTATCTGTTGTTATAGAAATAACTTATACATACGCACATATGCGAGTGCTTTGCGTTTTCAAGGAATACATCAGTCTATTTTTTCCAATTTTACCTTGAAAAATAATCTTTCATGTGCAAACTTGAATCCTACTAACGTGAGAAGTGAATAATTAATATGAAGTTCAAGGACACTGAACAAGAGTAGTATAAATTATAAACATAATCTTCATTTATGTGTATATGCATATTTACTATAATATATCTCTGATATCAGCTGGTTGTGTGTTCTCTGTGTCTTACAGGAAACCCTGCAAGCGAAATTGTGGACATTTTGAACAAGAATAGAACAGATCAAAAGCTCCATAACCTGAATGACAGTCCTGGTTTAGGGTGCATGGCCTTACAATATGTTGAACTATGCAAAGGAAACTGCACTGATAACAATGTTGTCAACTGCAAACCTCCCGAAGACGACTTCGTTGAAGTTTTCGCTCCTAATTGCGGTGTAGAGTTACCGACTTTTGGTACCATAACTGGACACATTGTTGGCTGTCAAAGAAAGTACCTAGAACCATCATTGGCCTTTACTCAAATTCTTGTTAAAGATAAGAAAGCTTTGTCGCTTTTGAGAAACAAATCACATACTGAGGTTGGAGTAGGTCTTGTTGGACTTCATAAAAAGGGACCTTTCTTTTGGTGTGTTTTGTTTACTGATGGAAAGGCAAACTCTACATTTGTGCTTGAAAATCGCGGTGCTGGGATCAAGCAGAAAAAAGGGTGTTATAGTGGGAGCAATACTCCATGCAGTGGAGGGCAGAAATTTGGTGTTTCATCTTCTAATTTCTTTTTCATGTGCTATGTTTTCATTCTATTATTTAAACTTTTGTGATCAATTTATACTACTAATTCAAAATCTTCACATGACAATTCTTAAGATGTTTTTTTGTTCATATTTTTGTGTAATTTGTTTATTATTTACATTTACCGCTATTCTGCTACTAGGATTTGATTTCTTTTCATTCATATGATTTTGTTACTGAAGCTTGCAAAGGCGAAGATAACATGCATTGAAAATTTGACTAAGAAGGTTCATTTTTATCGAGTGTCAACATCTTCACGTATTAAATTGTAAAATACATGTACATTTGCACAAGTTGCACAATATTGTTGGTTATTATTGATTCTTTCAGAAAAAATGAGAATTTTTTGTCATTCAAAAGTACACTCTGAACAAAATATAAGTTTTGGAACTACACTTTTCGAAACATGTTTGAATTTTTAGAAATCTCAGGGGAAGAAAGTTCCACTCCCTTTGAAATAGGTCATTTGGGAAGGCTTAGGCCTAAGTTGGATTGTTCTGCTTGGGCAACATGTTATTTGCAAGTGGATTGGCCTGAACTATACTGAACAGTAACCATTTTCACTACAAGAATTCTGGTTTTTACTGGTGGAAATAATCCCTCAGTAACACCAAAAATCCCTCAATAATATGTATTACTGACGGATATGAATCCCTCAGTAATAGAGAGGTAGTTTTGACAAAGCATTACTGAGGGATTATTCCGCCAGTAATTACTGACGGATTGCAATCCCTCGGTAATTCCTGGTGGAATATTGACCTTCACTATTTTGCATAAACATTCTAGCACCAAGGACCAATGTATGTGGCCGAGTTTTCATAACTGTGCACGGCAGTGCTTCTTCCGTGCAGCAAAACCTCATTCTTGCTCATTGCGGAGTTGTGCTTCCTCTCCTGCATGGTTGTTAACCTCTATTAGTGGCTCTAAATGATGGTTTTTAATCTCCCTTCTACTATATTGTATTCTTTATTATTCTTTTTAGAATATTGCTATAAACAGCATTTCTCATTCTTTATATCCAATTTACATGTCCTCACACTAATATATACTGCATATGGTGATTGAGAGGATCCAATTTCGGACACCCATAGGGTATGAGTTTTCACTCGATGGGGTATTACTATCATGCCCACCTTACCTCATTGTTATTACTCTTGTGAATGTGATTCTTTTCATATGTATACCAAAGTACCTTGAAATGACTTGATATTAGCTTGTAACATTTGAGTTTATTGCTTATAAATCCCAATTTAGTAACTTCTTAAAGATGTTTTTGGGTATGATATTTCTGATTTTGTGGTAATAATGCTTGGCAGTTATCCAACTCTCCCACTTTTGATATAACTATCATTGAGTTTGTATACAGGACAATGACAATCAAATAAAAAATAATACAATGAATAAAAATGAATATAAAGGCTGTAAAATCTCGTGGGAAAAAATAAAGGTAGGAAAATGAACTGAATTACATTCTTCATGCCTTCTTGACTGGAGTTCTATGCCGGCAATCAACCTTTACGTTGCAGCAGAATGTTGATGTACCTCTCAAAATTCTGGCTGATTTTTTCTGAAACTTTTTTGATGAGTTCTTTCTCATAGTAGTTATTGAAGATGGCAACAAATGTGAAAATAAGGAGCCATAAGACCAGAGTTATCAGAGCAATGTTCCGTGAAATCAGTGTCAAGGCTAAAAAAGACACAGCATACCCCAACATGAGTAAGAGTGAGATTGGAAAAATACTAAGACCAACTACAATGGCCTTGTTGAAAGCAACATTAAACATGTTGAAGCCTTGCAATGGGGGTGTTGAAAATGATGGGAAAATGAGGTGGAGGAAAGAGGTGATGAACCATCTCAACATGTTTAATTCTGCACCGAGGGGCCACGTGGCGCGTTTTCGTTGGATGCGAGGAGCGCGTGTGATGCACGCGCCGACAGGGCGCATGAGGAGCGGGGGACGCGGAGAGAGAAAGGCAAGGGGATAAAGCTGGGACACGTGGCAGAAAACGATTGGCTGCTTGGATTTTTATCATCTTAATAATTTGGACTCAATTATTTTTTTGCAAATCATTTTTTTATTTTTTTACCAAAATTCATGATTTTTTTTTCTATAAATAGAGACTTGGATCATTTGATTTGGACACAGAAAAAAAAACCAAGTTTTTCACTCTCTTAATCTTATTATTTG
>Ga0315915_1006750_pt1 | contig 13948 bp, 9 predicted proteins | sample MpolbnodulesMG_FD_207738 | JGI IMG/M metagenome (GOLD analysis project Ga0315915, IMG submission 207738) | Medicago polymorpha root nodule microbial communities from Los Angeles, California, United States - branched nodules | ecosystem: Host-associated > Plants > Roots > Nodule | place: USA... | reverse complement strand
GATGATATTGATGTCTATAGTAGTAAAGAAAATAATGTAGGAAGGCATGGGATCATAGATTCATAGTAGTGTTTGTCTCAAAATTTAATGTGATGACATGTATGACCCTGATTCTGATTCATGATCATTTCAAGTCTGTGCGAAATGTTACTAAAAAAAAAAAAGTATGTACCAAATGTTCTGGCATTAATGTAAGCATTTGAGAATTACAGTTTTTAATTTTTTTTCCCTGCAGGACAATGCTTCAAAATATAAATTTCGGTTAGGTTCGGTTAGTAAGTTACGAAACGGTTAACCAAACCATAACTTTAGTTCGGTTCAGTTCATTCCAAATCTTAAATGGTTTGGTTAGGTTATTCCGAACCATTTCAACACTTCGGTTCGGTTTGGTTAATATGGTTAACCGAACTATGTCCACCCCTACGAGTGAGTTATGTTTTTTTTTTTTTACTTTTTGGAAGGAAAATAGAAACGGAGGTTGTAAAAACTTGGTAAAGTGTAAATGCTTTTTTCTTTGGTAGGATAAGGTTGTGTTTGGTAACATCCTTAAACTAGCTTATAAACTTAATTGATCAAATTAGACGTTGGTGCAATCATGTTCAATCGGCTCATTTTTTATTTACATTTTTATACAGAGCGCTTTTTTTCCGGATTGATACAAGCTATAAACCATGTTGATTTTTCTATTAAATTTACGGATTGATTGATACAAACTTTAAAATATGAATTTTGGTCTTTTAATTATTAGTAGCTTGTAGTATTATTTTTAAATATGCCCTTGCACAATATTTTTTTATTTTAATTCTATATTGTAGATGATTGTAATCTTGTCTAACTATATGATTATGATCTTTTAGTGTTTGATTTTGACTTGGTTAGAATGTGATCCTTAATGCTTGATTCTAACGTTGAATCTGAAGTGATTCTTAACTTATTATGAACAAATTATAATTTTAACAGGTAACTTCATTATATCATGTGCTTAAGAGCATTTAGAAAGGAGTAAATAGACGATTACCCTCGAGATCGTAAGTTTCATCCATTATCATTAACATTAACAAAATTTCAATTACCCCCTCCGTCTAATTTCTTACTCAACATGACCTTCAATTACCCCCTCCGTCCAATTTCTTAATCAACATGACGTGACATTTGACTGTATATGGCACAGCCACGACGTGTCATGCCACGTCATAGGTGGTATTTTTTCATAAAAAAATTGAATAAAAAATCTGGATTTTTTTTACGATTATGAGAAAATACACCCCCTGAAATTTTGCCCCTGAACTTGAAAATTTATATTTTTTTCTTATCCTTAACTCAAAAGTACTAAAGACAAACAATGAATAGTTAACTTTAATACTTTAAACTCTACGAGCATTCATGTTTCTACCTTTATGTGAATTCCAATTGTTTATTTTTACTATGAAATTGGAATAATTTATTAATATCAGAGGGATAATTGACAAAATTAACAATTTCAAAGGATAACTACCTATTTACTCACTTAGAAAGACTTGATTATAAAAATAAAAAAACACGTAATAATCACATGTGTTCTTAATTCAATAAAGTTTGTTATAATTAAACCTTCTTCTAAAGAAATTGTGATTTTTAATTATTTAGTAACGGAGCCTTATTAAAGGTGAGAGACAAACAAAGTGTCTTTACTCTTTTCACTTATGAAATTGTTCATTCACTATACTAGTGGAAGTTAACCATCGTTTAGCATTTCCAGCTACATTTAATTGTCATTGGGAACTTTTAAGATTGGGTCAATCACTTTTTAAATCAGTTCGACCAATTTTAAAAGTGCCCAGCAGCAGCTGGAAATGCCGAGCGGCAGTTAACTTCAGCCGATGCAGTGAATGAGCAATTTCATATGTGAGAAGAATAATTTTCTAAAGAGTAAGTTTTAGTTGGTCACAAACACAAATAAAAAATACTTAGGTACACATATAAATAAGAAAATTTAAAAGATAAAAGTAAAAAAATGAAGTGTCTAGTTTATTTCTTTTTTAATTATTTTTTGTTTGTGTGTCCAAATATTTTTGATTTGAGGTTGTGGTTAAATAAGATTTGTTTTGGTTTAAATTGGGCTTACACATTTAGTTAGAGTTTTTTCATTCTTTTCTACTACATTTTCAATTGAAATTCCAAATCATATTGGGAATTTTCCACTCGTGAATTTGAGGGAGGCATTTAAGTTGGTTAGAGTTTGTTAAGTGTTAGCTATCAAATAAAATTAGTTAGGAGTTAGTTAGTCCATTAGTTTCTTTTTTTTCTTTTTAGGAAAGTTAGTCCATTAGTTAGTGTAATTGAGTTATATAAATTGGACTAATGTTTACACAATTCACATTGTTTTTATCAATCAATATGCTTATAAGTTTTTACCTCATGAATATAGTTATGTTCTCTACCTCTCTTATGGGTATCATCTATAGCACTATGATCAAATGATTGTTGAGAGTTGGATCAAAATTGCAATAAATATATTAATTGAGGAATAAAAAAGTTCAAACTTTTTTTGGTAAAGTAAGTTCAATTTGAAAACAACAAAAAAACTATTTTCATGATTATGATAAAATAAAGATTAAGAGTGCAATTAAGTCTTTTTATCTTCTTTAATCCCCTTTCTTTTGATTTTACGTTCTCAATTAATAGTCCCAAATCCTAATCCTCCCATCAATAGAGGTTGCTTGAGCTTGTGACCATTTGGTTAGCCCAAAATCTGGATTTTGTGTTGATTTTGCAAGAATCAAGTAAAATGCAGAGAGGATAGATGTTCAAAAGGAAATAAAGCAGTTCACTTTTTGGTGGATTGTAAACTTGGTTAAGACTTTAGTTATATTAGGAAATGGAAAAAGTATTGATGAGCTTGGTGGATTGTAAACAAGGGCGCAGACCCCTTTTGTTTGTTTGCTATTTATTTTTCAAATTTATAATGTGAAATGAAATATGAGAAATAGTGACAAAGCTAATACCAAAAAAAAATTGCATATTGAGATGAGAAGAATAGATCGGTCAATATGTTATTATGAGTATGTTTACCATGTTTTCACAATAATGGAAAAGGCAAATAGAGTATCTAACAAAGTAAAGTTTGGCTTGTGCCCAAAATGTTGACAACCTTGGTCCTTGTGGGAGGTAGAAAACAAAAGTAGGGCAAGAAAATGCAGAGGAGTAGTTGGATCCCAGTGTACTATATAGTTGAAGTACATTGCTTAAAACATGATAAACTGATTCTTTTCTCTTTTTTTCCTGTCTTAATTTATTGCGGCATCTCAATGGTTCTTATAATCTTGTGTCTTGTAGTTCAAGTAATTTCTCAAGGATCCTGTGAAATTTGTATGATGTTAAATATTAGGTATATAATAATCTTTTTAAGAATAAATCAAATTATTTGAGATAAAGAATTAAAAAAGTGGAGGAAACAAGTTTAGGCAAGAAGAAAACTAACATAAACCAAAGGAAATGTTATTCAATCTTTAACTATATTTGATTTGATATAATTAGAAGTTTAACTATTGATATTATTCCCTCTGCCTCATCCATCATACCATTGTACTTGTTCATGCATTCACCACCATATGTAGCATCCATTCATCAATCACATTTATCATATACTAAACACAGCTTGATTGTAGGACATTGGATTCGGTGTTCAAAGTCTCATTAAAAAGTTAATAATAAAAACTCAATGTTTAAAAATAAGATAACATCCATTATATTAGCCGAAGAGGTCATTGTCAATTTAGCACACTTATAAGATTATCAACATGTTACATGTGTGATTTTTCAGTCAAACGCTCATTGCAAACGTTAAAAGTAATTTCAGAAGTAAGTGTTACAATACGGATTATATAATATAAATCTGAAAACATAAGTGTTTTGGATTTTATAATTCGAACGTCCCACATACATCATACTTCAAAGCATATATAGGGCATTTAGATTATAAAATCTGAAAATGTTTATTATTTTGGATAATAAAATCCAAACACTATACACCATCTTGTGTTAAGAATTCAGGAAAAAAAACAAATTCATATTATATAATATGTATTGTATCAGCACCAAAAAATATATAATTCATTCATCCAACAAGTGATTTTCACTCAAAGCGTCTTGCAAACGTAAGAAGTAAGTATTACGTTTCTCAAACTCCACACATTTCTTCTCATTTTGTAGGTTAGGGCTTTGCCGTTGATAAATTGAATTGTTAATGTAGTTTCGATGTTTTTAAACTTGTTGATCAATTTAAATATGGATTTTGATGTGAATCTATATGTAATCACATCATATATGTAGTAAATCATTATATGTAACTGGTGGAATGAATAAATATTGTAAATATAACCGCATAATTGTGTTTTGTACACAATTATAATTGCAATAGACATATACAAAAGAATAAAAAAAGAACATGAGTTCTACATTTTTAGATGAGGCAACTCGGATTTTGATCTGATGGGAAACAAATTAAATTAGGTGGAGATTAGATAGATGAGTTTTTTTTTTCTTTTTTAAGAAATTTGATTTAATAATTTAGGAGTTTGATTTAATATATTATAATAGATATGACTTTTTGCTTATGTCAAAATCAGAAACGCTTGAGCTAATGTGTGTTAGTTTTTGCTTTGCTAATGATATGCCCTAAAATTTCAGATAACGATCAAAACTAACGCTCATATTTGTGTGTCCATGACTAAACCTATTGCAAGCACCATGGAACAGCATATGCATTTATGCTGACTTAACAAATTTCTGATAAGTCCGGTCATTTAATCATATGACTTATACTTTCAAGTAAATATTTTTCAATTGACATATACTATGATCAAATATTTTTGTTAAGTAAGATTAAGATAAATTATTTTCATAGTGTATAATATTGTTAATCTTGTTACAATGGGATAATTCCTATTTAAATGAGATTTGACTTTTTTATTTAATAATTTAAATAATATTATAAAACGAATAAAATTGTGAATACAATTATTTAATTCAAAGGTTCTTTCAAAAAAAAAATTATTTAATTCAAAGGTAAAATAGGAAAGAGAACAAGGCAATCCAAATTCATGTATATTCTTTATAGGTAGGTACATATTTTTTCCAAGTTAAATTTAGAGTATTTCAAAATAACTTCTAAAAGCTAGGAATTTCAAATTTATTTTCCTTCTTATATATATTTTTTCAAATTTTGTATGTCGGTCTCCATAGTTTTCAAATGACCCCTACAAATTTTTAAAAATTGCAAATTTGATTTTTTTTTTAAATTACAAATTAGCCCCTCAAATTTTTTGAAATTTGCAAATTGGCCTTTTTTTCAATATTTAATTGTAGCCCAAAACTATAATAATAATTTTTCTATTACTCTATCTAAACAAAAATATTTAAAAATAAAGGCAGTTTAATTGAATAATTTGAACTAGCTAAAATTCAAAATTAAAAAAAAAAAAATCAATTACCCCATTCAAACATACTATAAGGGTGTGTGTGTGAGATTGTTGAATGAATACATTTTTACTAAAAGTCTCACAAAATTCACTCCACAAAAGAATACCTAAATTTGTTGGTAAAAGACGACTTTACTATTTGTGTCGAAAAACATATCCTTAAATTTCAAAAGTGAAACAACAACATATAAGTATAAAAATCGACTTAAATTGACTAAAAAGCGATTGAACCGAATTAAAAAGTGTCCAACAACAGTTAACCACCGTTGAAAAGTCGAGCAACAATTAACAACAATCAAAATATGTTTCAGGACAATTTCAAAAGTGAGATGAACAATTTTCAAAGAATAATTAGGGGAGACCTTTTACACTTTTTTTTAGGGAACCTTTTAGACTTAAACACTTATAATAATTAAGAAAAGAAGTTTTGGTCCCAATAAAAAAGTTTTGGTATTCCCTCTAAAAAAGTTCACTAAAAAAAAGGCGGCAGTATTGATTTTTTATATCTGTTTTTAAATAATAATAATATGAGTCAAAACAAGTCATAATGAAAATAAATACCCACTTCATCTTCTCAAACTAAACTCTAAACAGGTTTAATTAAGAAAATACTATATGTTAAGACAATTGCAATTGTGCAGGTACTATATAACAAAAAGATGTTAGAAGAATTCATTTCATTTTCATTTCAAATTAGAAAGTACGAAATTTTAGGGTTTCAAACTCAACAATGTCACTCTTCCGCCACCTCCTACTCCGCCGTTCCTCCGCCGTCACTCTCCGTTCCTTCTCATTTTCCTCCGCTCAACAAGCAGTAACGGCGGAGCACCAGCTTCCTCCAGAAGAACTCCACACGCACGTCACATCATTGATTCGCTCCGGCAACCTCGACGCTGCCTCCACCATGGCTCGCCAGTCGGCGTTCTCATCAACGACTCGTCCGACGGTGTTCACCTGCAATGCCATCATTGCTGCCATGCACCGTGCAAAAAGAAACAATGAAGCTCTTGATTTGTACGAGTTCTTCTTTAACTTGTTTAAAATTGTTCCTAACATTGTCTCTTATAACTTTGTTATCAATGCTTATTGTGATGAGGGCCGCATTGACGCTGCTCTGGATGTTTTTCGGAAAATGAAGACCGACGCGCCTGTCGAACCCTCACCCGTTACGTATGAGATTATCACCAATGGTTTGATCAGTGCTGGTCGTATTGAGGAGGCTCGTGACATCTTGTTTAAGATGTTACACACTGGCCATGCGGATGTAACTGTGTATTATAATATCTTATCTGCTTGTGTTAAACTGGGAAATGTTGATAAGGCTAATGAGCTTATTGATGAGCTTAAGAGGTGGTGTCCGAATTATTACATTGGCGTTGTGAGTGCCCCTTATATGCATTGGTTTTTTGAGCAAGGAAGAGATGATGAGGCTATGGAGTGTTATAACTCCTTATTGAACCGCAAGTGTATGTTGAGACCTGAAACTTGCAATATTCTCTTGGGGCTTTTGCTCAAGTTTGGAAAAAAAACTGAGGCTTGGGACTTGTTTCATAACATGTTAGACAATCACACGCCTCCCACTTTTCATGGTGTCAACTCTGACACTTTTATTATGATGGTCTATGAATGCTTGCAGCTCGGTAAGGTTGATGAAGCTCTTGCAACTTTGAAGAAAGTTGGAACCAAGCCTGATTCTAGACCTTTTTTCTTGGATGTTGATGGCAACTCTCAGCTCATCTCCCTTTTCTGTCAACATGATATGTTGTCTGAAGCTGAGAATCTATTTCAAGAGATGTACTCCATGTCTATGATCCCGGATATGCGCGCACACACAACTTTGATTTCCACATATATCAAAGCGGATAGGAACGGTGATGTTTTGAAGATAATTAACAAAATGGTGGAGGCTGGTCTCAAGGTGGATTTTGTGTTGACTTGATTAAGAATGGTCAAACTCGGATCGAACTTTGAATAAAATAAGAAGAAAGATGAATCAAAGGGATTTTGAATCCAATCCCAAAAGGAAAGCAGTACATCCTAACATTTAACAGTAGGACATTTTTCTTTGTAGGGCAATAATTTGGAAGGTCTTTAATTTTTTATGTGAATCCTATAGTCTGTACTGTCCAAATGTAGCTAGCTACTATGCCCTTTCAGATCCAAACAAAATTGTTGTGATATTTGCTTGTTACTGATTTTTGTTGTGATCTATGATTTTTATTGTTGCTTGTTCCTGCTAAAAGTAAGACACCTCTCACATTTGCGGCAAAAGTAGTATTTCTTATCAAATGAAGGAACTTCTTCAATCTAAGCATTAGTAAGTTTATTTGATTAGGATTAAAACGCACAAAATCATGGTCAATGGTTTCTGTGTCATCATCAGTAATTTCCAAACATCATGACTATGAATCAAAGAGTCAATTAGAGAAACATATTTGCATATGAAAGGTACACATTCAGTTATTTGGTTTACTTTCAAATGCATTGAGGTTCCTAAAACACATTCAGCTACTGATGAGCACACACATTTCATATACAACTATGTTGTTAGAATCTACACTGTATCTAGTTTGGTTATTTTGTAAATTATCATTTAAATTTCTCAGGGTGGGTTTCTATGGATTTATTTTTCTTGCTAGCTATAGGATATAATACTTAGTAGTTAGTTGTATACAATGGATGGATTGGTGTGTCTGTGTGTGTTATTGCTTGGTACATAAAAATATGGATTGATTATTAAGGTGAAAGGGACGGGTGAGGTTGGAACAATGTCAATAGAGAGATGATCCCCATTTTATTTACCTTCCTTTATGTGTTTCATGTGAAGACAAGAGTGATAGCAGGTTTTGAAGTCGATAATGCTTTTACTTGTGCCAGTTTAGTTATTTACATTGCTTATTTACTATTCACATGTTGTGTCTCTTTCTTTGGCCTTGTTTATGCTTGTTTTAAGTTTCTGCATGTTTTGTGTCTTTTATATTCACTTGTTTATGCCTGTTTAGTTTTCATTTACTCATCTGCAACACTTTATTATGGTTGTATCTTAGTTTCTGATTTCTATTCTGATGGTGATGTTGATTTTTTATCATTGTTAATTAATCAGCGAATAGGTGACTCTAGTCCATTCTTCATTCTTTTTGGATTTTTTATTCATTCCTCTTCATAGTTTCAGAAGGCTGCAGTAGCAGTGCAGCTTCCCAGCTTCTTAATAATCATGAGTGTATCCTTTCTTATTTTTCAATTTACTAAGAAAACTTGTAAAGTTGAGTTCACTAGATAGACTAAAATCCATTCCTTTTTCTCTTTGTTCTGTTCCACTGTTGAATAAGGAGATTCTCTCCTATGAAAGGAGTTTTCAAAGTTCGAAACGTGATTCTTTTCTTATTGTGTAGAGTCTTAGAAATAAGAGGGGTTTTCTCAAGAATTTTGGGGCTTTGTTACATAGTCACACATTGTAATGTGTCACATTCTTGATATGAACAAGTATCAAAGGGATGTTCTCTCCCTTTTCTTCTTATGGCTGAGTGTGTTGCCAAAGAGCTAAAGGAAACTAAGTTAAAGCCCCATGAAACTAGTAGTCCTTTGGCTTTGAGGATTCGAGTGCTCGCAACAAATGCAACTCTAGGAGCTGTTTTTTATAATGGTAAATATGATAGATGGAATAGGTAACGTTCCTCAGTGAAATTGGTTGCTAATGCGTTAGCTGATTACTCATATTTTACCATTCGCTCCTACAATCTTCAAATTTTATGGTTTATCAAGTTTTTTCTGATGTTGGCTCCTTTTCTATAATATCAGTAAGGATTTCATCTTTATAAGGGTGGGATAAGAAGTAGCTCTAAGGATTTCAATTTTTATCATGTATATAATACAGTTGCTTGCTATTAGTTTTATTTTGATATAAAGGATTTGTAGCTAGTGCAGCTTATGAACTCTTGGTATAAGCACTCTGTTTGTATGAAGGGCCTCTTTGGGTTGACTAGTTTTGGGCGTATGTGGGCCCCTTTGGTATATGCACTTTATAGAGCTGTTTGGGTGAGAGTATCACAAGAGCTTATGAGCTCCCATAAGTTGTTTGTCATAAGCTCTCCTAACAAGCTTATGAAATTCCTCAGCTTATGACCCTAACCGCAAACCTCTTTGTCATATCCGTCTTTGCTCTATCATATCCCTAGTGCTGTTCCTCTCTTCATACCCCTCTTTGCTCTTCAACTCATGTATTCATCAACGTTCCTTGTATTTTGGGTCGATTTGCCTGCTTTTTATGTCGTGATTGTTGCATGTTCCTTGTATTTTGTATCAATTATCTTACTCTTCCATTCATTTGTTCATGTACGTGGTTTTTTCTTGTTCATCCATGTTCCTTGTTTCATCCATGATTTTTGTTGTAAAATTTGCTTGTTTATGTTAAATGTAAGACACTTCTCACATTTGCAGCAAAAGTTATTATTTCTTCTCAAATGAAGCAATTGCTTCATAAACATTAGAACACCGTTAAGTTTTATGGATTAGGAATTAAACACACAAAACCATTCTGTGACAGGCTGTTATCACAAAGTGCAAGGGAAAAAAAAAGAGAGTACTGTTTGTCTTTTTTTTTTCTCAACTTTTCTCACCTCACTTTAAAGCACTCATTTTCTGCCTCCAAACTCAAAAAAGCAAGGTAGCTACCACCGCAACCGATTGCTACTTTTCTAGAGTTCACCCTGTGCCAAAATTCCTATGTGTCATTACATGCCATTTTCACAGTGGCACATTTGTACCGTGTCATCTATGTCCTTAAGCCATGCTTGTTGCACGTGTCCATCATGGTTTTTAGCACTTACTAATTTTTCGTAAACTAGTTCCAACTAGACTTTTCTATTGAAACTTATTGTGTTTATTGCCATGCATTAGTTTACTACTTTCCATGCACGTTTTGCATTCTATAAATAAAACCATATATGAGACTTTCTTTTTCTCTATCTTGTGAACAATCGTTAAGACTACTAGTATTACAAGTGTGTAAGTATCATGGCGTCTCAACAACAAAACCGTGAAGAGCTTGAGGAGAGGGCAAGACTTGGTGAAACTGTTATTCCTGGTGGCACTGGTGGAAAGAGTCTTGAAGCTCAACAACACCTTGCTGAAGGCATGCAATAACTAATATGTTCACCTTTTTCTTTGTAATGAAGCAATTTTTGTTGTTTAATTTGATGAATATTTCTGAATGTATGTGTAGGAAGGAGTCGTGGAGGGCAGACAAGGAAGCAGCAGTTAGGGTCAGAAGGATATCAAGAGATGGGAACAAAAGGAGGGCAGACAAGGAAGGAGCAGATGGGGAGAGAAGGGTATCAAGAAATGGGCCGCAAAGGAGGACTCAGCACTATGGAAAAGTCTGGTGAACAACGTGCTGCTGAGGAAGGAATAGACATTGATGAATCCAAGTTTAGGAATGACTAAAAGAAAGAAAGAAGAAAAGAAAAACATGTTCTGAGTTGTGGTGTTCTGTTTTACTTGTTTTCAAAATGTGTGTTTTGTTACTGTTGTTTGTTACAAATAAGTAGTTGGTGTGGTTAAACTGGCAATGGTTGTTATCGTATTTTTAAACATCTGAGTTTTTCTACACTTTTTTATTGAAGTGTATGAAAACCAAACCGCCAAACTGTTGTGTTTATATAATATATGAATGTAATTGATAAAGAATGCTATACATATAATATAATGAATGCAAGGACAAGTGGTGAAATGGATGAGGTCAAGGAAACAATATCAACAATTTTTTTTTAAACTCGGTATCCAATGGACCGACTAATTTGAGGGAACCAATTCTCTTTCTGAGCTAGAGCAAAGTTTTGTATAAATTTATCCACTGAAATTGGTATCAGAGGGAATTGGCCAACCTCAAATAAGTTTTTTAAACATCATATTATAAAAGCTACACAGCAAAAAGAGGCAAATTACAATGGACACCGTAAATATGTGTTCACTCAAAGCCAACAAACAAAAGCTCCCAAAAAATCCCAGAACACATAAAAACAAGCAACTAACTGTCTTTAAAGACAATCCTTTGGATTCTAACTCCCCTCATAAATAGGCAATTATCTATTTACATTGTATTTATTAAACCATGAAAGAGAGCGTTTCGCTCTTTGGTTCTATTACATAGAAAGACTGTAATAAATACACTGGGAGCCAACTAATCCTGTGCATTTTCTTGACCTACTTTTGTTTTCTACCTCCCACAAGGGAGCAAGGTGGTTCTCACACACCAGCCCAGAAACGTATCCAAAAAAAAAAAATATAGTGTATAAGCATACAAAACAAGAGAAAATACACTTTTAGTACATGATAAACACGCCAATTGACCATACTATTCTTGCTCACCAATGTGGAATGTTGTTTTGGTATTATTAGCTCTGTTATTATATGTACTTCTCACATTTCATTTCACATTATAAATTTGAAAAATGAATAGCAAATAAGCAAAAGCGGTCTGTGCCCCTGTTTGCAATTCGCCAAAAAGTGAACAGTTTTCTTTCCTTTTGAATATCTGTCCTATCTGTCTTATACTTGATTCCTAAAAAATCAAAACAAAGTCCAGGTTTTGGGATAACCTTATGGTCAGCTCAAGCAACTCTATTGGTGGGAGGATTGGAATTTTGGACTATAAATCGAGAACATATAATCAAAGGAAAGGGGGACTAAACTCGAGGCTTTGTTTACGGGTTTAGAGAGGAAGGAGGGGGAGGAGTTGTAGGGTTAATTATAATTTTTTTAATTTAATCAATTTTCTAGCAGCTTCAAGGGGCTTTAACTTAATTTCATTTAGCTCTTTGGCAACACACTCATCCATACGAAGGAAAGGAACAGAACATCCCTTGTTCATATAAAGACTGACATATTACAACATTTGACTATGTAACTAGCCCCGAAATTTTTTAGGAAAAACCCTCTTATTTCTAAGACCTTACACAATATGAAAAGAATCTTAGGAAAAACCTTCCAAACACTCTTAAAAACATCAGCCAAAAAATCAAGAAATGCTGGAGTGACCCTAACGTCATACCTCATAGCTAGGTTCGGCAACTCTCGGCTTTCATCCAACAAACCTTCACCGCAGAGTCCCTTGATGACAACCTCATACCTCATAGCAAGTGGGGTCTGGCACGGGTAATTGTTCTCCCATTTTGCTCAAAATGTGTGCAACCACTTTGAAACAACGATCAACCATTTTGTTTAAAATCTTCAAAGCATTATTAAATTGAGACTAAATGTTTGTAATGAATATATAATTTGTTTATATTATTTGTATTCCGTAAAATTCATTGGACACATGCCAACAATATTAACATTTAAATTACTCTATTTTTAAATTGTCTTTAAGGTGCCATCCGGACAAAAATCAGTGTTTGAGCGCTCAGCGCGTTTATACAAATCACTAAAGGTGGATGGCAAAAATCACTCTCTATTTATTATCTAGAATAACAAGAGTGATTCATCAATTTTTTTTTCTTCTTTAGTTACAGTCTATCAAATTCTAAATGGTATGACAAAAGACATAATTGAGATTGATTGCGATGAAGTTCACGGATGTCATCCTTCCGGAGACAGCTTGCTAGCACCAGACTTTTGGCAGAAGAATTCGGTTGAGAAGTTTTGCCGGCCGAGTTAGCTGGAGTAAGTCATAGTTGATACGAAGTTTTCTGTTTATTTATAAATTTGAATCTTCTTTGGAGAAATGACGGAGGTGGAGAGGGAAGGCGAGAATGGAGGGAGGCGGAGGAGCGTACGGTGGAGTAGAGAAGGCGTGGTATGGAGGACCTTGAGAAGAAACGATTCATGGCCGCGGCAAGAAGGGGTTTAATGGAAGGAAGCTGCAGTGTAGTAAGAATGGTGAACGGAGCTTAAACCCTCCATGGCAACAAAACCAATCTCGACTGGGTTTGAGTATGAGTTTGGATTTTACCCGATTTCAAAAAACGGGTACAGGTAACCGCGATATATGTACCCACCACAAACTCATACTCAAACCCGTCTCGAATGTTAAATTCAATTTATTCCCTATATAAATCATTTGACTCACATAACCAGAGTCTTAGTCTTTTAGTTGACATTTATCTATTATAGTTCTCTCTTTTCTCCTTCCATATCTAACAATCTCGGCCTCTCTCTTCCTCATCGCCATAACAATCGATCGTCATCATCTCTTTGTTGGATAATGCATTACAACATTGCGCTCGAGACTGAAAAATACTTTTATTTTCATTAAAAAAAATTATCCACTGCGGGGATAGGGATGGGGCGGGGATACCCGAACTCGTCAAGGATGAGATTTGATTTTTCATCCCCGCAGGGTATGGGTATTGTAACGGGTAAGTATATAAGAGTAGGGTATGGGGATGGGGAAAGTAAAACTTGTCCCCATCCCGCCCCATTGTCATGCCTAGCCTACCATCGATCAACGCCTTCATCTCAATTTCAACAACAACTACAAAAAAAAAAAAAAA
>Ga0315915_1006747_pt1 | contig 13949 bp, 11 predicted proteins | sample MpolbnodulesMG_FD_207738 | JGI IMG/M metagenome (GOLD analysis project Ga0315915, IMG submission 207738) | Medicago polymorpha root nodule microbial communities from Los Angeles, California, United States - branched nodules | ecosystem: Host-associated > Plants > Roots > Nodule | place: USA... | reverse complement strand
AATTGAAGTCAAATTTATTTATTAGTAAAATCAATATATAAAAACTATAAGACATTTGAAGTGAAGTAAAAAAAAGTTAACTTTTACTTGATAAATAAGCACATAAATATCAAAATCCCTCAAAAAAAAAAAAAAACATAAGTAAGTTATTATCATACTTTAAAAGTTAAGTTATTATCTCCTTATTTTATCTTAATCGAAATTTAAGACCATCTGTTTTTAAAACCACCATTTTGGTCTTTTTGCTATACATTTCCTCTAAAAAAAATAATTATGATTTTTACAGAAAAAATTATAACAATTTTATGTAATTTATTATTTTTTTGAAACAATTATATATAAAATTTATGTTCCCCTCAAAAGACCAGATCGAAATTACTTTTTCAAGGGAACATAAATTATATATAATTATTTTCTTAGAGGATATAAAATTTAGTTTCCCTAAAAAAAAATTAGGTGTTTGTTTTTCTATTAGATAAATAGTAATTTTTTATTTTATTTTTCTGTAATAAAATAAGTGCGACCCCACCGCTTGCGTGTTGTATGTATCCAATGAGAGAGAAGGAGAAGACAAGTACACTACACTGACTGAGTGAGGAGTCTACCACTCACTATATTTATTTCCGTGTTTCAATTACCTTTATCAAACAGATAGATTGCAATCGAAGAAGTAAAGAAACTCGAGAATGCATTCATTCGGTTACAGAGCCAATGCTTTGCTAACATTTTCTCTTACGATCCTTGCACTTATGTGCGCGATTGCATCGCTTACTGATTCCTTCAATTCCCCATCTCCTTCTGCTCAAGTCCAGGTCTATTCTCTTTCACAGATCTGTCATTCAAATATTACTTTCAATTTCAACCGTTTTTTGTTAATTTTTTTTTTTTTTTTGTGTGTGTGTAGGTGTTGAATATTAATTGGTTTCAGAAACAACCCAACGGTAACGACGAGGTAATTCATGTTTAGATGCTACTATATTTTTTTTCTTAATTTGTGTTGTTTACTTAATTAAGATTGCAGATCGTGTTTTAGCTGTGTTTCATGTGCATTTTACTATGCAATTATGTTTATGGTAATTGTCTCGTGTTACGTAATTTAAGTTGTGGTTGTTACCCTGATTTTTGTCCTTCCTTTGTTAGTTTAGTAAGAACCCATTATGATATTGATATAACTTGATAGGAACTCAGGTTTTATTTCAACCAAATTAGGGATGAATTCCCATGTTACAGTATATGTAAGGAACAGAACAGTGAGAACACAGTTTATGGCAATGAAACAGTTTAGATAGAGAATTCATAGATGAATTAATGTGAGTTTTATTGATGTGATTTTGAATTACTGAAGGAGTGTATATCCCCAATGGCATTGTCTAGGAAGAGCAACTTATGTTATGCTATAGCTATAAACTTCATCCGGTCTTATATATAAGAGAAAGTTGGGTCAACAAAATTAATGTATCCGATTCAAAAGTTGGGTCATCAAAACTTCTTGGATCTGGTCCTGATCCAAATTTTGAACCACTACATCAACTCCTGTTGACCCAACTTTCTCTTATATTTAGCACTGGAGGGAGTACTTATATAGGGTATAGGGTATGAAAGGAAACTACTCCCAAGGTGCTCAAGGAAGGGTACTATATGATGTGAACCAAAAAAATTTTATGAAGCAAAGAGTTCTCTCTCAAATCCCATGCCCCAATCTCTCTCTATCCCTTGCCTTATATGTGAAGTCATATACCTTCTGTTGGAGACTCTCACTCTATAGCTCTTTCTTATTTCCTTGTTTGTTTCAACTGATTGTGTTGAGCCAATGCGATAGACCACAACCCTTGATCGAGAGGGTGTATGTTAGGCAAAAGAAGCAGGTTACAAGGGGTTATATGTTATAACTCAAATAGCCAGACTGTTACGAAATTAGCGTCAGTTGGAAAGTTAGAAAGTGGGTTGTAATGGAAGTTACCAAGAGAAGGGAGGGTACCTTGTATTTTGGGAGCATTCCTGTGGGTAGAGTATGGTTCTCCCGAATAACCAATGTAGTTGGTCTCACTCTCAATTCATGCAATAAGCAATTCTTTTCACAATTCTTTCTGTTTTCTAAGGCCAGTTTTATCACCGGTTCACTGTGCTTGATATACTCCTTACTTCTCCTTCCCAAGCAGTATAATTGTGGAGCCAAAAAAAAACAGTATAATTGTAGAACTTAGAGGGTCTACACTCTACACCTCCCTAGCCAAAGACATCATATCTTTCAAATGACAAGATATCCTTCCCCCAATCTCTTCTTTAATTTGTTTGCAAAAAACTTTATTTCTTCTAACTATCTTCCTTACTAACTAAGGAAGAAGGCTACCTATTAGAAGTCGTCAAATTACCTCCAAATCTGAAAGCTTCGATGTAATTGCTTCAGAGGCTTGTTAAAATGTCTGTGTTTACATACAACAAACAAGAGGTACTTGTGTGTGCATGAAACAGGTCAAAATCATAGCTGGAAATTGTTGGAAACATCATGGTGGTTGTATTCTACATACTTTTTTTAAAGATTGCAACATTTATAACTACTTGTATTTCAAACCGCCTACCACATTATTATGAGTAACATATTGTGTCATTGTCATTTACCAGCTCGTTTGGATCCCTTTCTCTGATATTCAAATGTCATTCTTATTCATTGTTCAAACTGAAATGGAAGCATTATTATTCTTGCAGGTCAGCATGACACTTAACATTTCAGGAGATTTACAGTCTCTGTTCACGTGGAACACAAAACAGGTTCTTCACTTCAATTGCATTTTTCCTCTTAGTTTTTTTTGTCTTATTTCAGGACAAAAGTTGGGGAAGAATGGAAAAACTAATTTTGGTTTTGCTTCTTTTCTATGCTTTCAGGTTTTTGTCTTTTTAGCTGCTGAATATGAAACACGAAAGAAACCCTTGAATCAGGTATGATGTATGCTTTGGTTAGATTGTTTGCAACTTCATTTGAAATATACACACCTTTATTTGAAGCTTGCCAACTCCCTTTTATAACAAGAGATTAAAAGAAAGCCATGGTAATAGTGGGTTATTGGTGAGTCTCGAATTTCCATTGTTGAGATGGCAGCTTCAGAGTCTGTTTACACTATTCATGATTTCATGTCACTCAGATAGCTCTGTTAATGCATGTAATGCTGCTTTTCTGTCACTTTTGGTATATGCTGTCTTATATATTTCTCATTCTCTCGAGATGCCATTTTACAGATATCCCTTTGGGATGGTATCATTCCCTCTAAAGAGCATGCGAAGTTTTTGATTCACACGTCAAATAAATACCGTTTCATTGATCAGGTATATAACTGTTATAGGGTCTGTCTAATATGAATTACTTTATATTTCTTTAGGCCTTAACTTTGCCTTTTTTATTTGTGTACAGGGAACCAATTTGCGTGGTAGAGAATTTAACTTGACTTTGCACTGGCATGTTATGCCAAAAACTGGAAAAATGTTGGCCGATAAAATAGTGATGCCAGGTTACCGATTGCCCACGGAATACAGATGATGCCTTCTTGTCATGTTAATGTTTTTGCGGTAACTTTTTCTATAAGGGATGTAAAAGGTTCCTTCAAAGAAATAGATCAGGGAAAAAAAATTGTGCTTTGGATAGTTGAGATGAATAACTTTTTTGTTTTGTTTTGAGAAAGGAAATTGCTAAACGTCCCGATGTATAACATTCCGAGAGGTTCCCGAATTGCTATTCACTTGATATATTCCAAAAACCATACCCCACCACCTCCTTTTTTGCTGCACAGGAAGACTTTTCATTGGTTAGTGATGCGTCGGGATGAATTCGGGAAGTCATCTCTCCCGTTAAATAGCATTACTCTTTGAGAAATAGTTTTTGAATAATTGAATATCTGAAATTTGCTTGTGGTTATCTTAAGCTTATCGTTATCCTTTAAAGTGAGGGTCCGTTTGTTTCAGATTTTTTTTAAAAAAAAACTATTTTTTCTCTAAAAAAATCACTTTTTTTATTTTTAAGTGTTTGTTTAAGATTTTTAGAAAAATCATTTTATAAAAAAATCTATTTTGACCCTAAAATGAAAAGCTATTAGGATTATCTTTTTTCAAAATCTATTTTTTTTCAACAAAAAGGAGATAACACATGTACATAATAGAACTCATTTTAAAAAAAAATTGATTTTTATGGATAGTAGGCAAACACAAATAATTTCAGATTTTTTTAAAATCTCTAAAAAAAATCTCTAGATTCTTTTGACACAAAATCTATTTTTTTTTTAAGATGAAACAAACGCACCCAAATTCTCCTTTAAAAACATGTATCATGCCGTAACGAATCCTTTGGGCTTTAGCCATAAAAAATGATGGCTACTTCTTACTCATCCTATGTTAGTTTGAGGGTCATGCTAATTTGTGTTCTAAGAGCACAAATTAAGAAGCTTAAAATGAAAATAAATAAGTTTTATATTAAAAATGTAACTTTTTAAATTTTTAAAAAATTGAATGCACAATTTAGAAAAATATTATATTTGATTTCTTAACTTATGTCATAACTTATAGGGCAAGTTAATATTTCCATTAGCCAAAGAGTAAGCATAGAAAAACTATTGAATTTCACTTTTCTATACAATTTGTGTGTTTCAAATGTCAACTTTCAGACAATTCGTGCATATGAAATTTTGAATGTGGGAGGGGTAATTTTACAGGGAGTGCAGAGGACAAACTGCCCTTAAAAATTGCTAGCCAACAGTTCCCTGATTTGACTCACATCCTTTGTAGTTTGCTGTTATTCATGTTAGTATCTCTATTTTATAGTATAATAATTAAATGCGCTCTTTCTTTAACCAAATAGTTGAATTTAAATTATTAATGAATTTCTCCTAAGACAAATCGATCAGAAGAATCCGAGTTTAATTCATATGTTAAACATTTCTTAATTAGATTTTACTTATATCTTAGTTGAATTTTAAATTATTAAAACTTTGTTCCCATCGGTACCAGAAGGTTAACATAAAAAAAAATGGACACTAGGCTAACAGAACTAAAAATCCTTAGAAAACGAGGTAGAAGCATAAGTACAAAAATGACTTGGAGAAAAGAAATCAACAAGTTTATTGGGTTCTTTGTGAGAACATGAATTCGATATAAGTATTTGTGCAATTAAAATGATACAATTATTTTGTTAATATTTTAAAATTTAAATTACACAATATTTTCCCAAAAAAATGAGCATGAAAATAACTTAAAAAGTTTATATGAATTATTATATACTTTTTGGACAGTAAGAAAACATACTTAATTTTGAATGTGAGATGGGGCACATTCACCATTCACATTCAGAGTCCTCTTCTGCAATTGTAGTTAGTTAGTTAGCTAGTATACAGCACAATAGATGAAACACTATTGTCATTGTAACAATGGCTTTGAAAACCATCTCACTCTCACTAATCCTCACTCTCATTCTCATCTTCTACATCACAATCACAACAACAACAACAACAACTCCTCTTCGTAGATCACTCCTCAACAAAATCACCCCATCTTGCCCCATTCAATCCAATGTCGGCATCCTCAACTACCACTGCATTTTCCCTCAAACTCCATTCCTCTCAATCCCCTCCCTCTCCGTTCTCCTCATCCTCCATTTCTACATCCTCATCAATACCGCCTCTCACCATTTCTCAATCGTCACTACTAAACTCGCTTCTCATCTCAATCTCTCTCCTAGCATGGCCGCCGTCACACTTCTCGCTCTCGGTAACGGCTCTCCCGATGTCTTCTCATCTCTCGCCGCTCTTCGTGCCGGTCAATACCGTACCGGCTTCGGCGCCATACTCTCCGCTGGTGCTTTCGTCTCTGCTCTTGTTGTCGGCTTTGTTGCGATCTACTCAGCTCCTTTTCCCGTTGATCCTGCTCCGTTTGTTAGAGATGTACTGTTCTACTTAACTTCTGCTATGTTTCTGTTTTATGTTTATCTTAGTGCTGAGATTTTTCTATGGCAAGCCGTTGGATTCGTTGCGTTCTATCTTTTCTTTGTTGCTTTTGTGTTTTACATGGATTTGGGAATGTCCAATCGGAGGGAAAAGACTTCTGCGGATCTTGAGGGACAAATTGATTCCTTTTATGACGAAAAAGCGTCCGGATCTGTAGAAAAAGATAAACACGCTTCTGGATTTCGTGGATCTTTTCGGTTGGTATGTTTCAAACTTTCAATTAGCTTTGTGATGGTTTTGGCCTTTCATATACGTGTTCTTTCATAGTTATTAGTAATTGAATATGCTATTTTTACTTTGATTGTTTATAATTTGAGTGCGTAATCACGATATAATTCATTCATGGCACAGCACAGTATCACTTGACTGAATCATTTCATCTTGAAAAACTAGTTTACACTGACGGTGCATATCATTTTTTCTCCCTGTTTTTATTCAAAATCAGGTTTTTAAACCACTTGCACAGCAGCACAGGTACATACTTATTAGTTAACTTGTTTGGACTTACTAAAATTGGTTACTCATAGGATGTACAAAACAAAAGTAAAAAGTTTTCTTCAATGATATAAGAAAATTTGTATATTTTTTTTAAGTAATAACAAAAAGCTGTTGCTGATCTAACACCACGCGCTGCAGGTTAACCATATGTAACCTTGAAACAAAGTCCTTGGAGAAAAGAAATATTTTCTTTTTGCATTTTTCTTGTCATTTTTTATAATACAGTAAACTGGGAGCTTGGTTATATTTGGAGCTGAAACATTTTATCGTTATAAGATGCAATGACTTCCGTTTTCGTATTATGAGTTTTAGTAATGGTATATGTTTCTCAAGTCCTGGACAGGAAAATGTGAAGATAATTTGAATTTAAAAGGAAACAATATGACTTCCTTTTCCCACATAATATGGGGGACTTATCCAGTTGATCCCTTTGTCGGTAGGCATTAAATCAAGGACAACTGGTAACTGTTCTCTCGAAGTTTTTTTATATATTTCAGACATGTTAAACCAATTACATTGACCACTGACCTAGTTGATGCTACTATGATCATCCCATTTGATATGATAGTACTAATTGTTTATTTTTTGTTCATTGTAGCTGACTCCACTCAGTGATAGTAGACTTTAGTGTTTGTTGTTTAGTTCATTCAATATTTCTTATGACTCTTCAAAAATTAATTAAATAAAATGTTTCCTGTGTAAAAAAATTAGATAGGAAATGTTATGCATTGTGTGGATAGATTTATCATTCTTTTATAATATTATTGAATTTATTTTACTTGAGATTGTCCTGACGTATCCCATACTATGCTTACAGATTTCCAAGGCATGGGAGCTTCCTGTCTCAACTCTCTTAAGATTGACAATCCCTCAACCAGCACCATCGCAATGGAGCAGATTTTATGCATCAGCCAATATCGCTCTTTGTCCACTAGCCCTCTTGTATGCATGCAACTCGTTTGTGCCACTTAATCATCCCATAGTTTTCCTCCTCCCTAATACTCTTTTCCCTCTGTGGTCCGTAGTGTTCATGACAAGCTTCTCTCTTGCATTTCTCCATTTTGTATTGGAAAAAGAACCCCCAAAAGCAGAGCATTTGCCTGTGGTGGTTGTGGCCTTCATTATGAGTGTGTTTTGGATATCTACCACAGCTGGAGAGCTGGTGAATTGCCTTGAAGCTTTAGGCACGCTTCTCAAACTGCCGCAGGCATTCCTAGGTCTTACAGTTCTGGCATGGGGAAATTCAGTGGGGGATCTTGTTGCTGATGTTGCAGTTGCTAAAGCTGGTCATCCTGCAATGGCAATGGCCGGATGCTTTGCTGGACCAATGTTTAACATGCTTGTTGGTCTTGGAACTGCTTTGGTCATACAGACGACAAATATATATCCTAAAGCTTATGAACTTAATTTCCATGTTGGTATAGTGATTGCATTTGTATTCCTGCTTTTAAGCCTCATGGGGTCTCTCTTGGTAATCACTTGGTCTCGGTTCCGAGTGCCTAGGTTTTGGGGATTCTGTCTAGTAGGCCTCTATGTTGTTTTTATGGCAGCGAGTTCAGCTGTAGCCATCTTTTCAAGTTGATTGTTTATACTTCATAGGAAGATTTAGTTAGGCCTGTTCAAAAACACAAGTTCTCTTGAACCATATCCAAAACCAAAATCTAGCACTTTAAAAATACCCAAACTATTTATGAAGAAAACTGGCCCGTTCCGTTTTGTGCAAATATCCAGTTCTTGATACATGGTTTATCCTCGTCTGTCACACTCGAAACTCAAATTCACAAATCACTGCTGAAAAACCCTAACTAACCCCTATCCCCTAATTTGAAACCAAATCCTTTGATATCTCGTTGAAATTCCTTAATAAATCCAACTCATTGCTCGTGACTCCTTATCAAATACCCGTGATTTTGTTTATTTGAGTTACTCAGATTCATTCATGGTCTAAGCTCATTGATTGTGCACTTTCTCACGATTTCATTTGCGTGATATTTTATTCTTTCTCTTTTGAAGATCAAGGTATTTTGTGTTGCTCATTTCTTGCATTCATGCAATTTATTTTGATTTGCACTAGAATAACTATTTGTTTTTGGTTGGTTCCTTGAAGCTTTCTTCCCTTGAAGCTCTGTTCCAGATTGAAGCTTATTCCAGCAAAGTTCAGTTTGGTGTTTCACTCTCCATGAAGTTTTGAAGGTCATTTCCTGCAGGTCTTTCACACGCACTCTGATTTGTTGGTTTTCTTGCTTGATTACGCTGTTATGAAGTATGGATGATTATGGTTGAATGATTCTCGCTATGCTTTCTGGGTTTTCTTGCACAGATTTAGATTTTGTGGTCTCATATTTGCTATGGTGCTAATGAGTTTTGGTGGCATCAAGCTTGTGGTGGGGTTTTGCACTCTTAGATATGCTCAGCTTCCAAATTCCAATTATCTTGTGCAAGTTTGTTTTTTAAGATTTTAGTTTTATGCTGAATGTGCATGGCATAGTAGAGTCATGCATATGCATATGGTGGGTGATACTTTGCTTTACTTGACAACAGTTGAAAAATATTGAATAAGGGCATGTAAGATTGAGTTGAGTAGCAAATATCAGGAGATTGGTATTTAGGGAATGGGAAAGCTAATGATGACTTGAAGATCTCTTCATTTTTGTTAACAATTTTTACTTCAATTTTTTTGAACAAAAGAAAATACACTTTTCCTGTAGTTAGTTAGTAGAAAAAGGTCTTTCATGTCTCTTAGAATTTAGGGAATGGGAAAGCTAATGATGACTTGAAGATCTCTTCATTTTTGTTAACAATTTTTACTACAATTTTTTTGAACAAAAGAAAATACACTTTTCCTGTAGTTAGTTAGTAGAAAAAGGTCTTTCATGTCTCTTAGAATTTGGGTTGGGCGTAACTCATCCTTACAAAACTGGCTTTTTAGGTAAGTGTTGCTCAAGCTTTATAAATACTACACATGCCATACCCTTAGGCAATGTGGGACTAAATCCACCCCCTTCCCACCCTACACAATGATGGCAACCCAAATGCCATAATTATGTGGCTGGAGGCAGACCACAGTGAAGGCAAATTTTCCAACAATGTCCATTAAAATCCTTCCTCTTAAAGCCAAAGCTTAAATTGAAAACCTGAAGAGTAAGAAGATGATTATTTCTTGAGAAGATAGGACTTGTTAATTTGGAGATACGGCAGTTACCTTGTTACATTATCTTACAAAGGGGATATTTTGATAGCATGGGAGTTATTTTTCCTTTGTTCTTTCATCTTCCGTATTCTTGTCATTCTCTAAATGAATTGCCCTAGTCGCCTTCTCATTTTTCTTCGGTGATGTCTGCATGGGAGATGTGAGTCTGTTCAGACAGAAGGTTTGAAAAGTAGTCTGTTTCTCTCATCATGTTTATTTTACTTCAAATCCCAAAGCATTCTTGTATATTTCACCATGTTTGACAAAGTGACCTGGCATCATGGAAGAGTTATAGGAAACAGAATTGTTTCAGTGAGGGTTGTGAAGGAAATCTATAAGGGGCAATGGTTTTAAGACACAAAGTATTTTGGCTGTAATAACAGTTTGGCTTAATGTTTGTGAATAAGAACCTTGCCACATACCTGTTATTTGTTATCTAGGAATACTTTTGTTCTATGATTTAGCCGTTTCTTGTTTATCAATGCAAATTCCTTGTTCTCCCAACCTGACAGGTATTTCAACCTTGATGCTTACTACCAGAGCATCAAATGGAAAAAAGAGATGGAAAAGGTTTTCAATTCAAGAAGGCCCGTCGGGAAACAATACAAGCTTTTCTCAATGGCGAAGAGCAGTGCAGGTATAACTTTGGAGATGCTGCATTTACTAGTGTAATCTTTAATTGCTTTTCTTTTGGCTATCTGTTTTTTCTCCCAACGTGCACTACACCTGGCGTTGGTTGATCTAGTTTATTATGGAGCAACAACGTTGACACTTGCTTTTTCTTTTCACACTTTTTCTGACACTTATTTTTTCTTTTCACACCTTTTCAATTATATTTCATATTTTAATTGCAAAAATCTATCTATATTAAATTCTTGAAGTTCTTATTACAGTTTTCAGAATATGACATTCTAAAACATTTTCCATCCAGAATGTAATTTATATAGTTTTGCATTCTATTCTCAACTTTTTCATCACTCTTTGAATGGAACCATGGTGCAGATAACAAGTATTGTCTCTGATGACTGAAATTGTTTAAACTTTCCATAACGATTTTCCTAGGTAACTGTAGACAAGAAATGTTGGAACTATGTGAAAAGCATGAGGAATAGCAATGGAAAGTGGAACCAGAAGTGTATGTGTATTTGACACCTGGAAATTCGTTGCAGGTACATCCCGGAAGCACCTGTTCTTGGTAGTTGTTTCCACTTGTCAAATGATGTAATGGAAACTTCATGAACAAATTGCATTAACCACACGACATTAGCTAAGAGCATTTGGCTGTATTTCATTGTTCTGTATGGGTGTACTAGTTTTGTTGCATGTATGCATTTCTTTGTCATTTTTACACGGTGGTTGGAATTATAAAATCTGAAGTGGGGAATGGTAGTTCTTTACTTCTTGGGAGAAATTATTTCCACGCATTTCTTAAAAGTTTTAGATATTTTTCGAAGTGAACTTTTGGACGATATATTTTGTTTGGAAGTGTACTTTGACTGCACAAAACTTGGAAAGTTTCTCCTTTCTATATTGTTACATTGCCTGGTTAAGAGGCAGTTTTCTGGGCCAGTTTTATAAACCAATTTTTTAGGACCAGTGTTAGGAACCCAGGTGGGCCAAATGGGTTGTTGGCACAACAGCAACTCCCAGGCTTAGTATGCAGCAGGTTAATACTAGAAGGAACGAGAAAGAACTGAGTGGGGTTGTCCAAGTGGCAGAGGGAGAGAAAGGTAAAAAGCGTATTGAGATTCTGTTATATAATATGAGTGCTGAGAGGAGAGAGTATGGTACCAAGAGAATCATACAGTTTGCTGGTAGCAGAGAACACTAGTTCAATGAAAGAGCTTATATTTGTGGACAATAGGATCTTCATCCTGTTATATTTTCTTTTGATTTTCATAGATTTATTACTCTTTACTGATCTGGTTTATTTCATTTGTTGTTTATGTAATTTGGGTTGGCATCAATAAGTTGCAGGGCAAGTTTAGAACTGTGCCGAACAAAATTGGTTTTGCAACTCATTAACATTTTTTTGCAACTCATTAACATTTAAAAATCGGATTTAAACAGTTCTAATTGGTTTTCAAAACAATAATGGGTTTGACAATATAAATTTATTTGATTTGAAAAAACTGAAGAATTTGATGTATATAGATCAACGGTGTAAAATGTTTTTAGACATCCAATTAAATCACTCTGCAGTGCATTTGGCATGATTTGGTTAGATGCACGTGAAAAATACCATTGACAGATCATAAAAATTAAATTGAATCATAAATTTAGTTCTTTTTTATTTAGTTACCAAAGTTATGTATACACCACACAACTAGATTTAGATTTTTTTCCTTAAAAAAAAAACTAGATTTAGATTTTTAGTCATAGCCCAATACACCTAAAAGTTTTTGTTTTTTGATAAAATGGAATCGTTTGATTCATTTCAATATTAAACAAATAAAAAATATAACTTGGTAAAGAGTCATAAATATGGAAACGACTTAGATATTGTAACTCGTCAAAGAGGGGGGAATTGGAGGAGATTCTCCACCTAATGCTATTCTACTTTGCATTCTATAACCTTGTTTGGGACTGGCCAAAGAAAAATAAAAGTTTTTTTTTTTGAAAGAAAGAAAAATAAAAGGTAAAAAAAATTAAATATTAAAATTTAAGGGTGTGGATTGATTACTCCACAGAGAAAACATGAGAGAGAGTTTTCCACCGGAGGCAATCCGTTTTCCCTTAGACATTGGAGAGATGGCAGGACATAGTACCGCATAAGAGGATCCAATTCCCACTTGTCAAAGTGTGTATTTAACCTTAAAGTTTGGTTCAGCAGATGACATTGACATGTTTTAACAATTCTTGGATAATAGACTCGTAGTTGAAAAGATCTTCTTTGCGGGGCTTACACTATCAGCACTGTAAGATTCAAGAAAATCTCCAGCCTCACCCTGCACATGCCAAAATCAGTAACAAAAGGTGACATGGAGTGATGGAGGATGAATCTTTGTTAGGTTTAGATATGTGAGTATCTGTGGTTGGATCAAAATTACATGACTTATTTACATTCATTGCAGTCCAAAATTAATGTTGTTATTTTACTGCCTTGATCACTTACAAGTTTGTTATCCTTCTGGTAAGTAAGGTGTTGTTTATTGTCGGTTATACAACTGAATATACTTTTTTACTTGAGGTTAACTCATTTGTTCCAATTTACCATATGTATGTGTGTCTCTCTCTAATGTCAAACACATACTATTAAGCTTTGAATGTGGTGGTTACTGATGATGAAGATGTCATGCTAGAAGAATGAAACAAAAGGGAATCCTAAGCAAGATTTCTTTTTTGACTAACGAAGTACAATTTATAAAAGTTAGTAAATTGTTGAGATTTAGGCATAATGGACAACATGAGAGGATGCAAACCTCAATTTTAGTCCTTGACGTCAAATTCAAGCTGACTTGCCAAACAAAAATCCGACTAAAGATGTCAGGTGAACATTTACATACATGAAAAGATCAAATTTCATCGGTGTATAAAAAAAATGAAACTTCATCATATTCATATTCAAATGTATCTTTATCTAACTTTCTTATCCAATTTTTTTATCATAAAAAAAAAAAAAAACATTCTTATTTGATGTGTCTTTTTTACTTCGTAATGAGAAAGTAAAAAAAATATATAATTGAAGTCAAGTATTTTGTTTGACTCGATTATATCTTTATCCAACGTCATTGATGTTTCAGAGTGACTTTACATGTAGTTTGATTGTCAGCATTTTACTTTTTGGTTTAGTGGTGTCATTGATTTGGTGCATTACAATAGTTTTGTAGTAAATGAATGATATATACATATTTTTAGAATATGTGACATTGATTAGATATTACAATAGTTTTGTAGTAAATGAATGATACATACATACCTATTTTTAGAATATGTGACATTGATTAGATATTTATACACCAAAACTGTAGTAATAACATATAATTACATATAAAACTGTTTTCAATGTTGTAATAACATATAATAATATATAATTACATATAAATATGTCGTTTTTAACTAAAACACAATGTGTTTATTTTTAAAAAGATAGGTCCACCCTAGACATATCATAAACTAAACCATAGACCTTTATCTATCGATTTTACATTTTTCCACTCCAACTTTAAATACTCAAAATTATACGACCAAACTTTATATGGGTGATTCTTTTGCATGGATGATGGAGATGATGTAACTTTCATGAATAAAAAACAAAAAATGATACCTAAGCAAGA
>Ga0315915_1006743_pt1 | contig 13956 bp, 6 predicted proteins | sample MpolbnodulesMG_FD_207738 | JGI IMG/M metagenome (GOLD analysis project Ga0315915, IMG submission 207738) | Medicago polymorpha root nodule microbial communities from Los Angeles, California, United States - branched nodules | ecosystem: Host-associated > Plants > Roots > Nodule | place: USA... | reverse complement strand
TACACACATATATACTCCATTCGTCTCATGTAAAGAATATTGATTTGTCTCATAATATTTATCATTTTAAAATATCAATAAAACATCAATTACATTTTTTTCAACTAATACCCTTGTTTATAATATTAAAACCCACTTAATTAACCACTTTAATGACGGAATTAGATAGGTCAATTGATTAGAGCTAGATTTTTTTTTAATGGTAAATGTTTGTTTGTTAATTGTTATGTTAGTTGTTTCTCTTTATTAAGATTTGAACCCTTAAATGTTAAAAGTGTTAAAGGTTCCGGGTACAAATGTAGATGAAAGAAAGAAGAAAAAAAACTAATCTATAATTTTTATTAACAAGAACTACTCTGCAAACTTTAATATTAGTAAGATCTATACATGTATTAATGTATTGATCTATTTCATGAATTTCTGTTTCATGTGGGGTTGGCAATTGAGAGGCCAAGACTAGGATGGTTAGAATCCAAAAATTAAGTAAATTCCGCCAGTCCATAATCTGTTGTATCTTATACCTGACGTGAGAGTTGTAAGTGACATTCAGGTTCACGGGAAAGATACTAGTAACACTACAGAACATGTGTTCTTGTACACTTGTTATAGGTGGAAAATTCCACATTATCTAATCCAATCGTGTACAAAATTGGTTTGTCTCTTTTCCTCACATGTTGGACATAGCCAGCAACACTCATAGAAACAACCAAATTGCAGCAAATTAATTGATACGATCATTTGTACCAATATACATAAAGTAATTTTATCATTTAGGTATGATAAGAGCGTTTCGATCAGATAGTTTGGATCTCTTTCAAAGTAACTAAAGATCCTTAATTTAATTTAAATGCGGCCTTAAAATTGTAGCAATGTTAAAATTCTTGAAAGAGAGTTTCGTCGTCTACTACAATCCTGCCAAACTCGAGTTATTAGTTTCTACATTCATGCGTAGACGATATATATATACTTAATTTACACCAAAAAAATGTTCTTTCATAAAGCAGTTAAAGTACTAATGAAAATTAGCAACTAAAACAATCATCTTTAATTCTATCCTTAAGTGTTAGAGATGCGAGGTTATAGATTAATTGTACTTTTAGTAATTTAATTTTTCTTACTTATGATAATATGACCTTTTTTAAACTCAATTATATTTGACATTATAGACTCTTCAAAAAACAAAATTGACATTATAGACAAAGAGAAATGATAGTATTCCATTTAAGTAAAAATGTGAATTCTATATAAAAAAAAAATTAATGCCAAATTTTAGTGTATTTGTTATTATATTACTATTTCTCCTTTGTCACCATGATTTGAATCCTGAATCTTTATTTCTTACCACCTTGATTCACTTAGCTCAACCAAGTGAGCTATCCATCCCCATTAAATTCTATAATGACTTTGGAAAATTGTTTTATTTTTTATTTTTAGGGAGTCTTTGGAAAATTGTTGGTAAGTTCCTCATCAAGACGTAAAATTAGTCACGTGTAGTCCATTGTCTTTCTTTCTTTTTTCTTTTTTTTTAGAAATCTATGTTTAACAATGTTATTAGAATACACAGTTGGTTGATTTTAATTGGATGAGGTTAACTTGGGCACAATTTTCCAATGGCAACATAAATCTGACCTATGTAAAAATAGGAGAAAGCAACCTTTCAAAGCATTGATTGTGCTATATACTAATATTAATATGTGTAGAGGAAACAATGGTAGCTGGTTAGTGATTGCAGCGATTGGCCACTTTTCCTAAACAATTGGCAATATAAGAAGGATGAGCAAGCACTTTGAAAAAAGTATCCATTTCCCCATGAATATTGGAGAAGAATGAATCTTTAACCAATGTTCATTTTGGATTGACTTGTTAAAATTTGTGGTCTTGGTTTAATTAACAATGTTAAACATACTTATGTTAGGCATGGTTTGGCAAAAAGAACAGGCTAATACTGCACATGTGACTAGAAGTTAGAAAGAGGTGAAATTAAATTCATCAAGATTATTGGTTGTTTTAATTTCTTGTTGAAATTTGTTGCTCAATGATGTGGATAGCAAAATTTCAAGTGAACAATGAGTGGGTCTATCGTGCTACTGTACCGTTTACTCCAGAACATGCATATAGCATTGATGTTCTCCCTTGGAATCATGTTTAATTTGGATCCATATCATGCGAGGTGGCATTTAGGGTAAACAAATGTCAAAATTTGTGTATCCCTACCCAAGTTTAAACTAGCCATTGATTTATAATTTTAAAACTTCAATGGTGAAGATATTTAAATGGCAGCACGATTATAAAGCGCAAAAAAAAAAAAACGATTAGTTATGAATTTTTAAAGCACAAAAAATTCAAACACCAAAACAATAAAAGTTTCATCTAGAAAATCAAATTTTGAGTTAGTTTTTTTTTTTGCAGAGACCTTTAAAAAAAATAGAAAAAACCTGCAAAGTTTCCAAGCATTACGAAAAAGACTCGATTTATATTGATTTTGTTAAAGAGTCTCACATCGGTTGAGAGAGGGCCGAATTAATATTTATAAATTGAGACAATCTTCACCTCACACACCAATTCAGGTCACCTACCTATCAACACACCAAGTCCAACAAATTGGGCGTGAGGGGGCGTATTGGAAAAAACTCAATATCCACATTGGATTTTCACATTATCCACATTAGATAGATGAGACTCTTGATATCCACATTGGATTTTTTCATTATCCACATTGGATAGATGAGACTCTTGATAAGAGTTAATAAAAATGAGTCACTACTTATCATAAAAGCTAGTTTTTTAAGGATGAGTTATACCCAAATTTCAACATATTTTTCGACCAAAACGTATAAAATCACAACTTTATTTCGAGTTATATTCACAAGTCAAATTTCGTTCATGAATTTTACAGCAGACATGTTTATAATATCATATGAACTTCTACCACAAAATTTTAGAGTTTTAAAAAAAAAACAATTAATTATGAATTTTTGTTCCCATAGTTATGAATTTCTTAAAAAATTAATAAATTGAATCTTTCTTTCTGGGGCTAGCTTAATAATCAATCTACAACATATGTTGTTTTTCAGGAAAAGTGGTATTATATATGAGCAAGGTGTATCTTTGATTTGATTTATTATAGTAGTGTTTAATAAATTGAGTCTACATGAGGAAGTGTGATACCGGCTAGAGCTCTATATTAGCCTTAATGATCTATCTTTAACCAGTGATTGGATCTTGATTTGAGGTTTAGAAAATTAAGGATGATTCAAGAAATGAGCAAAAACAATCAATTAAACTTGTCGGTTCTATACAATAAACCCAATCTAAATTTACAAATGACTATATTATATGATTATTTCTTTTCTCACTCTTTGAGCTTCTTGCGCATTCTATGTAGTTTAGATTATAAAATTCAAAAGAGTATAAACATCCTATAAAAACTTTCAAAAACACATTGAAACATTTTGGATTTTCAAATCTGAATAGAATGCGCGAGAAATTCATAGAGTAGAAAAAGTAACAGTCATGTTATGAGTCTCAACTACAATAAATCTTCCTATTAGTCTTCCTTATAAAAGATTGATTAGGATATGGATTGCCTTGATTAGACTTCAATCCAATTGTGAGGGATTAGATGAATATGGGGTTGCTTAAGAAATAATTGAGTATGGATTAGACTAATTTCAACACCATAGATGTGTACAAACCTCCTATCCGTCTTATTCCAATTTCTATCTACCGTAGATATCCTTTGGGAGCCTCAGTCTTCAATATAATTGAATGTTTTTCAACATTATTCTATATAGATAATTTTAAGAAACAAAGTTTTTTTGAACAGCCAAAATAATTTTATTAATAAAGTTGTGATAAGTCCGTGTTGTAATAACAAGTACAAGTGTTATAAACTCACAATAATTCTACATGCTAAGAAATTTCTTATTCACGTTTAGATTTTGTTTCTTGCGTTCCAAGGCTGTTTGGCCGTGCGTCAGAAGAGATATGTTTGTGGTTCTAGATATATATTAAGCGTATGTTTGGAATGGCGTCTTATTTGGACAGAATTGCAGAGAAAATCACGACGGAAGCTTGATATACTAGCTTCAGAATCTCTCCGGTGAGTACATTGGGACGCGGTATTGGATTGGCAAACACGTATTCAAACATACGCTAACTTGTTTTTGCAAAAGCTATGCTACTGCAGCATTGTATAGTATTTAAAAAACAATTACTTCAACCATATTACTCACCAAATCTTTTCAACATGAGAAATAAAAACAAGTCTACCTATAATCCTTTGATGGTTAATTTTTTACCAAACAGGTAATGAAAATTCAAAATGTAAATTGCTTGCTTCAATTATTGGATACCAATTAATATGATAGATATAAAAGATCAAGACTAATAATGCAAGCAAAATGCTTTCTGTTTTTAGAGATTATTGACCTCAACACATACTTTACTTTCTTATGAAGCAATTTCAAAGTAGAGAATTTTGTTTTCTGTAGAAAAGGTTCAGCCTTTCATCCTTTGCAATATACAAACAAACATGGAAGAACTTCCAATATATAGATCACCCTAATAGAATCGTGCCCTAAGGTATTTGTATTATCTTTAGTAAAGGAAATTAGTTACCACAAGATAATTAACTACGTGAAATCTATAAAGTACCGTCATAGATATGGACACGGACACCTGATACGACACAAACACTAACATGTAGATATCAGTACTAATTTGAAGAAGAAAAAGAGTTTGAATGTGTCAATACATGTGTCACTGTACGACACCGGAATGTGTCTGACACTGACAGTCACCAGACACGTCTTTAATCGGAAGTGTCTGTACTGCATAGGTTGAATGGCTCAATCTGAAAATCAACTAGCATAGTTAATTAGAAGAAATCAACTTAAAAAAATGTCCACAAAACATTTTTCATTATTGATAAGTTTTGTATAAGCTGAAAATATGCAGCATGTTGTCACCATCAAGAATTTTCAATTACTTGGATGATCTATGAATCTTGGAATCAACCAAAACTGTGTATACATGTTAAAATAAATGATTTTTGGATCTTTTTTTCTTTATTTTTTGACAGATGAATAAAACTGAAATTAACTTTCTTCAACTGCTCATGAATTTCTGCCTCCAGAATCCAATCGACGACTTCTCCGTTTGATCAACCAGTAGCAAAATCCACCAACAAGAGTAAGAATTATAAGACTGTCAAAAACTCCTACTCCTACAAATATCCATCTTTTCAAATTATGCCTCTCATGTTTTCTACCAATTCCCTTTGGAACCTTGACCATATAACTAAACCCTGATCCTTTATCTACCTGTTTGAGACCAAGGACTAATCTATAAATATAACATTCCGCGGCTTCTACACGTGAATTCTGAAAATACAACGCCGCAGCACATTTACAATCCTGTAAGCATAAATTCGAACACGCTTCTCGGCTAATATTAACAATTTCAGGAACACCTTTGAGCACACTACTTACATTATCAATTTCCAACATTTCCGCCTTTTTGCCGTTGCAAAAACCACCGGAAAATCCTTCACTACAATCCGCACTACTCTTTTCGTCATTTGTCAAAATCTGAATACATGAACAGGTATTGGAAAATGTACATATACCATAAGGTCTACAAGAATTTGGAAGATCACATGTGTTGTTAAGTGCTTGAAAAGAAGCTTCAAATTTTCCTTTCTCTTGTGAATAGTAATAAAGGCCAAAATTTCCTGTTTCGTTCTTCAATGCTAAAAATTTTAGAGGTTGAATACTTTGAGAAGGAATTTGTGCAATTTTCTTGTATTTTGTATCAAACAATAACAACCCTTTTGAACTCAGCTTAATATATGTAATACTTCTATTCATTGAAGGCTGAAAGTTCCAATAGGAGTACCTTAACTCACCAGAGTTTACATACAAAGCAACCTTATTGTTCTCGATTTCGAATGAATAGAACATGCTTGAGTTGCTTCGCGAAGATGTTAATCGAGTCGCTACATCAAGCTGCTGGCCCCATAGCATTACATCAGTTGGAAAATTGAAACTTTGCCATTTCACATTGTTGAATTCATCCACAAGCACAAGGTTTCCTGTGTTCAGTATTTGCAATCTCTGCTTCAAATGAGTCATTGTAACAACTCATGCATCAGTCTCTACGCAATGCACTTAATTTATCATAATAAACAGGTTAATGACGCACTTATAGTCTAAGAGTTTGTCATATAAGTGCTTATGTGTAAGCTATTTTTATAACAAAAGATAAAATAAGACTAAATTATTTTCATATGAGCTATTTTCAAAACCTAATCTAAAGAGCTTATGGAAATAAGCTGAAAACAGCTTATGAACATATCATAAGCTCTTTCGAAAGCTGCCTCTCTCGAACTATCTCACAAGTGTTTATTGTAGTAGATAAGCTCAGGTAAGCCAATTGTTATATTTGTTTATACTATGAGGTTTATGTAAAATGATAGTGTAATTACTAATTACCATTTTGCATTGAATGTTTCAGTATATCTATAATCTATGCATAATACAAGATTGCCTATCCTTAACATTTTCAATATCTGCTTCAAATAAGTCAATGCAACAATTCATGTATTAGTCTCTATGCAATGCAGCTCAATTCACTATGATAAACAACTTAAATAATCGTTTACGGCTTGAGCACTTATCATATAAGTGCTTATGATATAGTAAAGTCAAATTGTATTCATATAATCATTAAGCTGTTTTCATAACCTATCTTGATGAGCTTACTGAAATAAACCGAAAACAGTGGACATGTTATAAGTTGTTTTCATAAGTTCTCACAAAAAGACGGTAGATAAATTCAAATAAACTAATCCAAACAAGACCTTACCTTAACCCCTTGTCCTGAAGTCCCAGTTTTCCATCCAACTATCTCATTAGGACCTTTAAGTCTTAAATCACCATCCAAACTCAACTCCAGTAAACATTTTCCAGTGACATAAAACTTTGAATAATGACCAGAATCCCAAACCTTAACATCTCCAAGAAAAACCAACAATGAGCATGAGAATTTCCCATTTACACCTTCAAAGCTCAATGCAACTCTAAAATTTGGTACTGTCTTTGTCTCCAACAGAAAACCTCCACCTATGTAACCAAATTTGTACTCAGCAGGAACTGCAACCATTAGTTTGTATCCAATACCAACACTTGATTCAGAAAATGCATAATTGAACAAAAGAACAAAGAAAAGAAAAATAATATTCATTAGTAACAATTTTTTTTTTCACCTTTGGAACTAATAGTAGTGGATAATTTTTGAAAATGGGTTTGTAATGTGAAGGAAAAGGTAATCATGATGTTGCAAAATTGCCTTAAACAATTGCAAATGAATCAATTCATCATGTGATGGGGTTGTACAAGAAAATTTTATTTGAATTTTTTTTTTCTCTTTGCATTATAAATGTTATTTATATCAACTTTATTAGGGTGGTAGAAATTAGAAAATAAAGTAACGTTCCACTGAGATTGTGCCCATGTGAGAGTTTTTTATGTGAGTAAATGACATTGAATAGCATTAATGAAATTGCTAATTTTGTTACATTGATGTTATCTATCTTTTCCTGAAAAGAATTTGGTATTTAAGAGCCCTTCACCAAATTTATATTATTGTTAAAATATTAAATAATTTTAATTAATTTATGCTTGATTATCCCTGTCACTAAATTTCTTCAAACAATCATGTAATCGTTGTTGTTTCATATTCAAAACAACCATATCTTCTTATCAAAAAACACCATATTTTTTAAACTGAATAAGTAATGTACTCTATTATTAAATGGGTGTGACTAATAATGATTTAACATTTTATAAGAAAATTTGACTAAGGTCATATTGTCTTAATATATCTTCTAGCATGGTCTTATCCTACATGAGTGGAATTATTATGTAACAAAAAGGTTGTGTACGAAATATTTAATTAAGCTAAACTCACAAATCACAGTATTCAAATACAGATAGGTTAGCATTTATGTAGGGTTTGAGTTTTGAAAGTGAATTATGTTTATTGTTTAAGGGATGAATTTGACTTTGAGCGTGGGTGACCAAGATATTCATGTGGGACCAATTACATCATATTCTGTTGGTTCAATTGAGTGCCATTTCTTAGTGGGCATGCAAATTGCAAAGTGTCTTCTTAAGGTTTTTTGAGTGGTAGGCTTGAGAAAAACTGGATCTTGTCCTGCATATTTGACGTGGACATGGAGCACACATGACACGTGTACCACTGTTGTTGCTGACATTGTTCTTACGGTTGGGTGACATGTTAAGGTTCCAACTTCTAAACCTCCATGATTATGTCATATTGACTAGCAGAGCTTGTGTCATCTTTTTAGCTTTGAGGTTAATTCACATTGACAAGTGTGGGAACATAAAATTACTACCATGTGTGTATCAAGTTCAACCACACACTCGTAAAATTGAGGGAATGTTATCAACACTTACTTTTTAATATTATGTATGTTGCTCATGAAATCAATGTATGTCTCACCATTTTGTATGATTTCTATTATGATTTAAACAATAAGATAATGGATAATAGAGAAAATGTTAAAAAGAGTGTTGGTAGCACTTCTCATAATCATATTACACTCATGTTAAAAACAATCAATGACATAATCAATCTGTCTATTTTATTTTAATTAAAATAATCTTTTTGATTTTTTTACTTAACATACGTTCTCTCTTTATATATACTCGCAAAAAGATAGGCACACATGTGTTCGTCTTTTCGCTTTTTTTATTGCATTAACGTTTAGAAATTATGAACGGTATATTTTATTAAATTTTGATTTTGATTAAAACTAAAAATATAAATGTGTATTGCTTTCAAGTTATAACAGACGAAACTAACCATAGTTATCTATTTCAATGACATCAATAATATAACAAAAAAAATATATAATATAAATTCTTATTCTTTTTAATGACACCGACAACAATCTTTATTATAGAAAAAATTGTTTAAGGGTATAAATTGGGATAATGAAAAATGAAGTATAAATATATTCATCTAGTTTGTTACATTTTTTAAATGTTAAAGAAAAAAAAACTTGACATATATAGAGTGTGTTTGATTTGCTAAAAAATGAAGGACACGACAAAACAACTTCAGTTGTCCAGTGTTTGATTTATAAAACTGTTTCACGTACATGACAAACTGGAGGCAATGGACAGGACAAAAACTGATATTTTTGTCCCTCACCAAACCACAACACAACTTTTTGTAGTACAAGTTGTCTAAAATAGCAAAATAGCAGTTCGTCCTCCAAAAATCATATAAAACAAAACAAATTATTCAATGCTATTAAAATTTGTCATGTACTGTTCTGCCTTGTGTTATGTTATTCTGTCTTGTATTGTTCGGTCCAGTACTTAATGTTTTGTAACCCAACACACTCATATAATCATATCGTTCTTGTTACACTTTTATTTTAATATTTAAATTTACTTTCATCAATTTATTATATGTGTTATTTGTATTAAAAGCTTGGAGTAATTTTGAAAAGATAAAAAGTCAACTAAAAAAACTGAAATATGTTAGTATAGATTAGTGTCCGTCTTGAGCTATTATGTGTCTTGTGCCAACTAAGATAATGATGTCCATCATTGAATAATATTTGTAGAATTTTTATTCTTTCCATAGAGGCAGAGTTTGAAGAAAAAAAACTCAGGTTAAAGTGTAGATAAAAAATTTTAAATTATAAATTTATAAAAATAAAATGAAAGGAAAATTCATTAATGTATACACCATCTATTAACTCAGTTGGTATATATAATGCATAATATATATAAGGTCCGAAGTTCAAACCCTGGCCATCACCAAAAAAAGAAATACACCCTCCATTTTATACTCTAATTTTAATTTATCAATAAATTAAGGAGACGAATTTTTGAAGTTTTTTTCCTATTATACTCACATTTTAATTCATCAATAAATTTATATTCTTTTGGGATTTCATATCTTTCATTTGTAACAAACAATTGATATACTCCCTCCAACAAACTTTTTTTGTGGCGCATTTTATCTCTCTCATAACAAACAATTTTTTCACTACTTCTAATTTGCAATTAAATTTTTAAGAATGTTATAATTTTATTTATATAATCTCCATTTCATTGTTATAGGTGACAAAAGTTTGTTTTTATAAAAAATTTGCAAAAAAAAAAAAAAAAACTTGATTTTTCAAAAATGATAGGATCATCGATTATTTAAAAAAAAAACTTGATTTTTTCAAATACATATGATTATTTAGTTTTATTGAAAATGAGTATGATTAATTGAGAAAGTATATATTTCACAAATTGCCCATTAAAGGATGAAAACGACAATCAAATAGAAACACAAAATCAAACATGGTAGTTAAAGAAAAACAGATAGAGTAGAGCTGCATACACAATCAATCAAAATAAAGAAACACACCCCACTTTGTAGCATACAAATAAATATAAGAAAGATCACAACAAACATCAGAAGATATGACCACTAGTTATTTTTCTCAAACTAAACAAGTTTTTGCTAGGCAGGGAGTGATGACAGGCATCAAGAGGAAACACCGACATCCCAACTAGGTTGGCACCCTGGGAAACCTCCATCCCAAACTAAACAAGTCATTGTTCCAATAAACAACTAAGTTTATTCTTTTTGTTGATATATTACGATCTAAAATGTAAACAACTTAAATATCACAAAGAAACTACTCATTACAACATTTAATCTTAGGGTTAAATATGTTTTGGTCTCTACAAATATGTCAACTTTTCGTTTTAATACCTCTAAAAAAATTCTTTAACTTTTAGTCCTCCAATTTTATTTTTTTTCATTTTCACTTTTGGTCTCTCATTTAAAGTAAACTCATATATAGAATTCATATTTTTAATAAAAATTTTCAGAAAATTTTATAATATTATAACAATCTCTCCTCAAAAAAATTAAAAATTAGAATTTTTCAACAAAACATGAATTAAATATGAATTTTTTTTTATATTTTGGTGGCTACAAATTCATATTTAGTTTATGTTTTGTTAAAAAAATTCTAATTATTTTTTTAGAAAGATTTTTACAATATTCTACATATTTCTGCACAATTTTATTAAAAAATACAAAAATTTAGTTAAAAATAGGGACCGAAAATAGTGATTGAAAATTTTATAGGTACTAGAAGTTGAAGGAAAATTTTAGAGGGACTAAAACAAAAGTTTATATATTTATAGAGACCAAAAACATATTTAACCATTATTTTTATCGTGAATTGATTCACAACTTGGTTGAATCAATTAACAATGAGATTTTTTTTAGCAATCTACCATACTTTGGTGAATGTGTGTCTTGTTAGTTAAAGAAAAGATGAAAATACAAATTAATATATCCTTAATTTAAACCGAAGTGGTTGGTTTGATTGTGTTAGCTTGGGACCTTCGAGTGTGTTCCTCTTAAAAGTCTCAAATTCAATTATCCGTGGTTCCAATTTAGATGAACTAGTTTATCTTCTTAAAAAAATCATTAATTTTAAATTGAAAAATTAATTTAAAAAATATTAGATAAATCACATATAATTAAGTTTCTCTCATTCTCATGAAATAAACATTACTTTTGGATTCAATATATTTCAATCACAAACAACGCGGTAATCTAGATGAATGAACCACCGATATATCTTGCAAATAATACATATCTTCCTGAGTCTTCATGTATTGCATATGACTTTGGAATCACAAATAACATTGCTAACTATATACACGAACCACATGAATATTTTACAAAGATTTTTTTTTTTAATAAGTTTTACAAAGAATACATATCTCCTTTATTTATTTTTTGTGTAATAAATATTACTCTTGGAGTCATACATGTCGTGTGAGAATAAATATTAAATATGTTTGAAATACAAAATAATTGTAAATTTTAACCTCTATTAGATTTACATATTATGTACATATTTTATTTATTAGATAGCTGCTTTTTTTTTATATAACTAATCACATAAAGTCTTGTAACGTTATTTTATTTTGTGGACATATTATAAATTACATCATTTACCACTTTAAAATTATACGAGGAACGTCAAAAACAATAATTATTTATTGGTCACTCATTTGTTTTCATGTATTTTTTTGTGTCTTCTTCTTCTTTTCTTCTTTTTTTGAATAAATATATAAAATAATGGTTTAAATATGTAATTAGTCCTTGTAAACAGCGGTTACTTGAGTTTTCGTCTCTAAACTTACTAATCCTTTTATAAAACCACTGTAAAATTTAATCATTTGAGTTTTGATCCTAATCTCATTTGATTAGTGATATGGTGATGACATACTGACTGCGAAAAGACCTTGATGACCCAGCAAATTCCATCTGAAATAACCATTTTGGCCTTAATGCCCCCATACAATTGTGAAATGACTATTTTGTCCTTTCATCTTCTTTATCTCGTCGTATGCTCTTTTCTCCCCCACCACCATCACTACCATCACCAACAAACAATAAAACTCATCAAATCTTCAACTCAAAACCCAAAAAATACAAACAACCCCTTAATTCTTCGTGACAACCCCATAAACAACATCACTCTCTATGTTGTTGTGTAAAATATAAAAAAAAAATCATATATGGTTTCTCAGAACTAATCCTTCCCAAACCTAACTTTGAAGCTAAATTTGAAGCAATTAGGTGTGAGTTACTGAAGCTTGGGGATTAGAAGTGTTATCAAAGAACCTAGCTTTGTTACCAAACAACAACAAAAAGAAACAAAAAACAACATGACAGTCTTGTGGTCATTGGTTTCAAGCCTCTCAAGGTATCAGCGAGTACTTCATCTGCTTCGGTGTAGGAACTTCGCCAAAGTATGTATTCATGGTTCTCGACACCAGAAGCTACGTCGTTTGCCTTCAATGACCATGCCGCAAATGCTACTCACAGGTTGATTCAGTTTTCGACCGCAAATGTCCCTCGCCCTTTCTCTCTTTGTTGTGTTTTCTCTCAAATCTTAGATTTTTTTCAAATTTTCTCATCTAGGATTGTCTTCATTTGTTAAAATTTCTCTCATAATTCAATGACTTGTGTTAAAGTTTGAAGCTCTTTTCAATTTTTAATTATGGATTGATCTTATTTCTATCTATCAAAATAACCAAATGCACTAATTATTATTTTTTTAATTTAGATTATTGGTAAAGTTGTTTGAAAAAAAACATATATTTTATTTTTGTTGTTGTTGCATAGGGCTGGAAATGAGTCGAGTCGAATCGAACATGTTTAAGCTCGACTCGTTAAGAATTGGCATGATTCGAACCTCGGTTCGAGTTTGACACGAACTTTTTTTTTAGCTTAAGTTTGGCTCGTTTAAAGTTCATGAACAGTTTGGTTCGGCTCATTGGGTTCAATTCGTTTGTTCAAAGCACATAATTTTATGTATGGAACTGAGTACAGTCACTTGAACCTCATAGCTCAAAGTCAAAGAATTTAGCTATTATTACACATAGTAATTAACACTGGTATGCATCTACCAAATGCAATTTTTCCTTTTTATGTCATATGTTTCTTTTATTATAGATAATCGTATCCTCCATTTTTCATGCATGTTCAGATGCAAACTATTTTAAAGTAGCTCATTTTTATCCTATTATTGCCAAGTGTTTGTCTTAGCTTTTGGAAAAAGATAGGTAGACACCCTTTTTTATACACCTCTCATGTACACCCCATGTGGCAGGGGTATTTTAGTAATTTCACATCACATTATCACCTCCTCTCATCTCTTCTTTCAATGTTTTTGCCGCATGACACAATTGTGTGTGGGTGTCAAAGAGTGTATGCCACCTAAAGTGGTCCATGTATAAGGGCTCTAGTTTTTAAAGTAATATATATAGAGTAAATAGTCAAATACTCCCCTGAAATTGCAGGTTTCGTCAATTACCCCCTCGAAATTCA
>Ga0315915_1006742_pt1 | contig 13956 bp, 8 predicted proteins | sample MpolbnodulesMG_FD_207738 | JGI IMG/M metagenome (GOLD analysis project Ga0315915, IMG submission 207738) | Medicago polymorpha root nodule microbial communities from Los Angeles, California, United States - branched nodules | ecosystem: Host-associated > Plants > Roots > Nodule | place: USA... | reverse complement strand
AACAATTGAATTGAATAAAAACTAGATTGTCATTCACAATAAATAGAGTTTCACAGCAACATGGTTCAATTAGGGTTACAAAGAATCATCTCAGACCTAATCTCTAAGAGATTTAGCTACTCATAATTGAGTTTACAAATAGCATAATCAATGAAAGAATTAAAACATACATAAACTGGTAAAGAATGGAGGAAATCGCCCCTTTCTTCAGTCTCCAGGTCTGCAAATCGCACTTTCTCTCTCCAGAATTCTTAACCCTTGTTTTCAGAATAGTCTTCAGCTTAAATAGGCAACAACTGCTCCTAAAATCGTGGCACGATTTAAGTAAATCGTGACACGTTTCTGCTTGTGTAACAAACCACCCAAATTAGGGTTTCCATAATCGTGTCACGTTTTTGCCATCGTGACACGTTTTCACCAATGTCGAATGCATGTTTCTTGAAAGCTCCAAATCGTGACACGTTTTTTGAGTAATCGTGACACAATTCCCTTTTTTCAGTTTCTTCAGTTTTTCTTGCATTTCTTGCTGCTTAAGCTTGCTTGTGAACTCAAAAATATCATAAAAAGACTCTAAAAATGTGAAATGACTGACTGTCATCATTCTTGTAACCCATTTGCATCTCTTTGTAAGAACTCTTTGATAGTGGATTGGAGAGATCAATCTCTCCCCCAGATTAGGTCAAGTTGGACCGAACTGGGTCAACAATCTTTGGTGTGTTTGTTTCTCTTCTCTCTTTATCTTTTGCTTGTGGTTTTGAGCTTTTCACTTTGATTACTAGATTAGATCTAGGTGTTGTTATTATTGTTGTTGCTTGTGTTTACTTTGAAATTGGTTACTACTTTTCTTTGCTCCAGACATCATAGTTTCATTGGTGTGATTTTGTCCGAATTCACAACATACTCCCTATGTAAAGGGTATTGCTACACTTATTCGGTGCTCTGAACACATCTATTATTTGACTTATTTGCTTGGCCAAATGTGATATGAGGCAGTAGTATTTTTTATTACTCGATGAAACACGGTAATAACTTGGTGAGCAATCATATTCATCATTTTGTTGTTCGTCGATTTGTCGTCTAAAATACCACAAAGTAGTGTTGGTAATATGGGAAGAAATGTTATTCCTCATTAGTCCATGAAGAAAACCATCATTACTAGTCCTTATATGGTTCATTCGAACTTCAGGATCTCCCATGCTAAATGGCCCTAAAAGGTTAATGGTCCACAAAGCTTGCCGGTTGTCCATAAATTAGCATGAAGGCATTTGTCCTTCAATTTGGTGAATTTTTCACATTAGGAGTGCTAGTTTGACTAATCACGGGGTCTCATGATAATTCCCCTTGAAAAATTTTATCAACATTTTGAGGTATATTTTTCTCTTGATCTTCCTCATTCAAATTGTTATTTTCGACGTTTTTAATTGTGTTCCTTCTTCTTTAAGGGTTAGACTTTTTATGCTTTGTTTGGTATAAGCTATTCATTGAAGAGCGAGAGAAAGAACATAGAAATGTTGCACTTTTCTTGTTTGGAGGACGCGAGAAATATAGAAGCGAGATATCAAAACGGTGGGCCACATACCCTTGTTTGGTGCATGCGAGAAATATAGAAGCGAGATATCAAAACAGTGGGTCACATACCCTTGTTTGGTGCACGCGACAAATATAGAAGCCAAATATCAAAATGGAAGAACATACCCTTATTCTTTCTTCACAGAAATTAGAAGAGAAATGATATTTGTACAACCATTTTATGACAACTTTCTCTTTCATACTCACATCATGTTTTACTTTATCTCTCTATTGCTTTGGTTTTCATGTCAATACCTACTTTTTCTTTGTATATCTATGGTTGTGCCAAAAGTTATCAACAAAATGGTTGTTCAAATAACACAACTCGAAAAGAGAAATGATATTTGAACAACCATTTTTTGACAACTTTTGTGACAACTTTCTCTCTCATACTCACATTTTATTTTTACTTTATTTCTCTATTGTTTTGGTTTTCGTGCCAATACTCATATTTCTTTGTATATTTCAGTTGTCCCACAAGTTATCAACAAAAATGGTTGTTCAAATAACATTCCTCAAAAAATAAAGGTTGAAAATAGTGAACTTTGAGTTGCATGAGGGGTGGCTCGGTGGGTGGCTGAGTGATTACAAGAAGTAGTGTGAGCAATTGGTTTTGAGATTATTATTTTTTTTGAGAAAATTTATTTTGGGAGTTTTTTTTTTAGGACGAAATTGATTTCAGGCATTGATGATGTAATTAAATATAATTAATTTCAAAAATTCAAATTCACCATTTTATTTAATAAAAAATTCATTAATTTATTGAATTAATTCTTTGAATTAAATTATGCAAATGAATTAAAAATAAGTTAAATTTCTCTCTTCTTTATTTCTTTTCTCTTTTTCTTGTAACAAACAATTCATCAGATCTATTTTTGTAAAAAAAGAAAAAAATCATCAGATCTATTCAATCTCTCTCTCTCCCTCACTCTCAATACTTTCTCTTACTTATTTCTCTCTTTAAAAGCTTCTCTTTAAAATTTAGAAAACCTAACACAAACTATCTCAAATTTGTCCCATTAGACATGCTAAATTGTTGATAGGAAAATACATCCCTTCAGCAAATGAACACGATGATCAATATAAGACTCAATTTAGATCTTTGTTGGGTTCTAATTAGTAGTTGATAGATTTATTTTCTCAAGTCTATGATTGTAGTGCAAGAAACATACGAAGTTGATTAAAGTTTCACTAAACATAAAAAATACATAAAAAGTAACAACGAAAGTGAAAGAAAGTGATATTATTATTGATAACGATGGCATACATGCTTCATTTGATCAACATCCAATGCGATAATTATCCTATGTGAGCAGATATGCAATCTAGTAGGCAAGTTTATAGAATGAAAGAGAACTCCTGGGCATAACATATATCCTATTTTTTTTTTTTTTTCAAGTAGCCTAGTGGTTAGAGAAATTCACTTTTTAAGATGAATAAGTGGGGTGTTCGGGTTCGAACCACGGCCCCTGCACAAATTGTGCATTATCCCTTACCAAATGAGCTAAACTCATGGGGACACAAATATCCAATTTATATCAAGAGAAAGAAACTATCTCGAGCTTGCATGTATGACATATGTTTTTCTAACTACGTATTTAGAAAAAAAAAACTTTTGCAACTTCTTCTTGTCTTAGAACTCTAACTCTGATCGATTCTTAGACAAAACTACATTTGTTGTGACTAATCAATGAGCTTCTCTGGCATGCTTTGATATGGTAGATTGGTAGTTATTTTGAATTTTAATCTTCGAGTACCCTAAAAAATATCATTATTCAAGCAATGTTTTGATGTTCGAGAATATTCTTCAAAAAGCTATGTCAAGATGAAACATCACCCTTAATTTAATATGAACTCCTGAAGTATGCCCAAAATGTTATGCGTCAGCTCATTGGGAACTATGTATTCAAATTTTACGTATAACATGATGGCAATTCAAAATGTGCACAAGTAAAACTGTAGTACATCATGCACAAGTGTGCTATATATTCACCATTGAATTATGATAAATCACAACATATTTTATTTAATTTAATGGCATGACTTATTTTTTCAATGGTAAAAACCAATTTATATATGATACAATATACTTATATCTTATTTATGCACAATTAAATAATAAATAGCCTTCAAAACAATTAAGTTGCAGCCTTGCATGTATCTTGCTTTAATATCCCGCCATTAAATACAATAATGAAATATCCACATGGTGGATAACCAGTAAACTACACCATCATACATAGGCTAGATGACGACACCTCTCTTTCAACATAAGCAGGGAAAAAAATTGTAACGCGCTCGAACGCTTAACCGCATGTCTTTTAATTGTATTATTTGAACAAATATTTGTATAACAATTTATGATATAACTATAAATTTACAAAGAAAATGAAGTAACGACACAAAATATAAAACAATAAGGAGAAATAAAAAAACATAATATGAGTATAAAAAATAAGTTATTACAAAAATTATTAAAAAATATTATACAGATATCATTTTTTTGTCAAATTCTACTTTCTGCTTTCCATTAACAGCAAGTCTGCTACTGACATGTGAGCGTGACAAATACACGTTTCATCTGACATGCATACTATTCAAACTCAATTTTCACGTGCCATAGCCGACAAGAATATTTATATTTTGTTCACAATTTTGTTGACGAAAAATACTTGCTTCATATGGAAATATTTGGAAACACTGATACACTTGAGAAAAGTTACAAAGAGTAGATACTAAAAGAATTTTAAAAAAAAAAATTAAGTCCTTAAATACAAGACTATCAACAAATTTTTAAATGTATTTATTACTTTTTTATCTAAATACAATCCTAATTAATATTATCAATATACCTTGAAATATGTAAAGTTAACATTAAATATCTCTATAGATAAAGAGTAATTTGATAATAGTAATATACATTTATGATAAATTTATTACTATAAACATTTATGATAAATATACATTAAATATCATATACATTTATGATAACATTTACCTTCTTAATATTTGCAATTTTTGTAAGAGTAATGCTATATAACGCGAAAGATTATCTCCCGAATCTCTCACGAATTCGCCATTGGTTATGCTTTTTTTAAGGCAAAGTAAAGCTTTTTACTTACAAACCCAACCTTATGATTTATTGTCTTAAAAATAAAGTAAAATCATAATATCTCATTCACCTACCACAAAGTGCAAAGTGTATTCTAGGATAGGAACCACCGCTATCACCAGTGTCATCTTTCATTTTAAAGCAGCAGTGATGATGTAGCACCGCATACATAAGATAGATATAATAAAGTGGATAAAATATTTAGGACATCTCTTTCTTTTCAAATGGAAAATTAGAAGAAAAACAATTGCTAATGGAGGTAAACCACTCATTCGTAAACCAATCGTGAAACTTTTGTCGCGATAACCAGCATTTCCGTTTTTGTAAACTATTCAAATAAAAAGGGACGAATAGAGTAAAATAATCGGTATGGATCAATTATGACGATTGTTATTTCATTTGTCCCTTATTAAAAGTTTCAATTTGACTAATTTATCACATAATAAGAAAAGTTGATAGCATGGTTAACGTGTCTATTTTGCGTGTGAATTTTACTATACTGTCTTTTGTTTGTATTGTGTTTAATTTGATTTTTCATATTATTCTAATGCAAGTTAGTAGTATTAATTAAGGGTATGTTTAGGAAAAAATAAAAATAAATGCATCTAGTAATTTGTATAGGGGCTTATATTTAGCGACTACACTTTTTATCAAAGGAGACTTATAATTAGGGACAGATGGAGTAATTAATTGTCAATTAGGCTCTTTTTCAAAAAAAATAGTCACTTAGACTATGTTTAGATTGATGGAGAGTGGTGGAATGGAATGGAGTAAGATATATCCATATTCTATTATTTGGTTTTGTAAAAAAGGGATGGAATGGAATGTAGTGTGATGGAACCCATTCCATTCAATACCACTCATTTAACCAATCAATTTTCTATTCCTTCTTTCAATAGAATGGAACACAATAATGATATAATTACAACATTGTCTCTACTTTTCATTCCCCAATTTCTTTTACTCTTACTGTTCGCCTCTACCTCTATACTTCGGTTGTTTGCAGCTCTTCACTCTTCGCCTCTGTAGAAATATGGAATGTGTTCACTTTGAAGCATATGTGTTATCTTAAAACTATTTTAATTTTTAAATTCCAAGGGATTTGCTAAAAAGGAGAATTCTACATCTTATTATAGCCACTGCATATTCAATATTGATGTTTGACTTCTAATTGGATAGCTTGTAAGCCTCTAATTTTCATATTCGTATATAGCTATTTTAGTTTTTAAATTCCAAATGATACAAACGAGAATTTTGCAGCATATTAATTATAGCCTCTCTAGAATCAATATTGATGATTTATTGTTACTTAAAAAGGGTAAAATTGGAATAAAAAAGTTATAACTCATTCCGCTCCGTCTACTTTCCAAACAATGTAATGAGAAATTAGTTTCATTCCGTCATAAAATATCCAAACAATAAAATAGAACATTTGTTCTGTTCCATTCCGTTCCCGCTCCACTCCATTCCATTATGTGTCATTCCATTCCGTTAATTTTAAGATATCCAAACAGAGTCTTAACATATAAATTAACTTGGTAGTATTATTATGGCTTAAATGCATATTTGGTCCCCTTATTTTAAAAAACTTAAGTTTTGGTCCATTTTTTAAAAGTCAGGTTTTTGGTCCCCAAATTAATATTTTTCTAGATTTTAGTGCCCCACATAATTTGATTGTAATTTTTTCTGACTTGTCATTGTCATCAATAACGTGATGAGGTCCAATTGGACAAATTATATTGTTGAGTCTACACGTGTTAGAGCAATAAAAATAGTGGAAAGATAAAAACATGTCTGTTTTTCCGCTTGTCATTGTCATTAATGATGCGGTGCAGTACAATTGGACAAATTATATCATTGAGTCTAAATGCGTTAGCGTAATAAAAATAGATGAAAGACGAAAACATGTCCACCTTTCCGCTAATAAAAAAAATATTCAGATTAGCATTTTAATTAAAAATCTAAGATTGAAATCAAGGGAAACCTAATTCCCAAATCCCTTCCATCGTGACCTTCATGCCTCCCTCCCTCATCTACTTTGTGTGATTCCAGCCGCTCCTTCCTCCCTCATCCTCCCAATCGTTCGTCTCCCTCCCTCTTTCCTCCTCCATCCATCTCTTCATATGTATCATTTTCTCCCCCTATGTCATGTCAAATTCGATTTATTCTCAGTGTTCTGTATGAAGCCGTGATTTTGTGTCTAGCAGAAGAAGAAAAAGTTGCTTTGTGGGCTTGATTCACCATTAGAAAGTTTTTTGGTTGTGACATGTTTAAAGTAGTCACTATTTTTTTTTCCTTCATGTTATCGTAGATCAATTCTGACTTCAAGGTATTGATATGGATATGTATTACTACAATTACAATGAAAAAAAGGTTGCAACCATTTTCATTGATTCAATGAAGAACAAACTGCTCGTGGGAAGGAAGTAATATTGTCCCTGCTGAGAAAAACTGAAGAGTTTAAGAAGATTTAAGGTGGAAAATAAAATTGAGGAAGATTTGAAGATAAAGTTTTACAAGAGCTTGATGTTGTTGTCTTGGTTTTTGACAATTTTAATATGCAACCGTTATGTTAAAGTTGTATGTAGTAAGATGTTGTTTAGGGAATGAGATGAAGTGTTTATGTAGTAATTAGGTTGTTCTAAGTTATTTAATGTGATGTAAGTTAGTTGGTTCAATTCAACTGTGTAATCATTAAAAAAATTTTTTTTTACAGAATTGGTGTCAAAAAATTTGCAACAATGGTTCAAAACAATGTTAAGAAATTCAAAAATAGAAATATTTTCTTAAATTTTGTGCATTTTATTTATTATAGATTCAAAAGTTTAATTCAATGAACACATTCTATTGGGAAAAACCCAAGTCCCACATCGGATAGACAAGACTCTTGAGAAGAGTATATAAAGAGGAGGCAATCCTCACCTTACAAGGCGGTTTTATAAGGTTGAGTTAGGCCTCAAATTCAACATGGTATCAGAGCTTGTCGAATTCAACGGCCACCTAAACCTATTCACGCACCAAGCCCAAAGAGTGCTGGACGTGAGGGGGGTGTATTGGGAAAAACCCAAGTCCCACATCGGATAGACAAGACTCTTGAGAAGAGTATATAAAGAGGAGGCAATTCTCACCTTACAAGCCGGTTTTGTAAGGTTGAGTTAGGCCCCAAATTCAACACATTCCAACAAAAAATTACTATATTTGATTTATTAACTCGTGTTTTAAGGGTACAAGTTAGTTTTTTCCTTATTTTCAATGGATCCATAGACATTTGAAACTTCTGAACCCTAGACTTTTTACTAAATTCTCCAAATAAACAAATTAAACCCTAACTATTTATCTTGTGAACATTGGTTCACCACCAACATAATACTAAATGAGGGACCACAACACCATTAAAAAAAAGATAATCAAAGGAACAATGGGGAACCACAACCACTATTAAAATAACAACATTCAAAAACTAATTCTTAATCCATAAAAATCAACACAAAATTATATCAAAAAAAAAAAAATCAACACAAAATAAACAAACTTACGACCCATAGTTTCCAAGTTTGACATTTCGAAGGTTGAAATTGCAGATTGAAGTTGATGAAATCGCAACAGTCAACCGTGAATAAATCAAAGCAAAACCACAAACGAGATGGATGGAAAAAATCACAACAAATGACAGTGATGAAATCACAAGTGATGAGGGAAGAAATGGAGGGATGAAGGTCGCAGCACACGGAGGGTCAAAGGTTGGAAGTCACGATGGAGGGATGAAGGTCACAATAGAGAGCTTCATTTGGTTATTAGGGTTTTTGTTTTGTTGTTTTTTTACAAAAAGGAAGTAGGGTTCTTTTGATTTATCTCTTTTCAGTTTTAATAAAAGGATATTGTTATTATTATTATTATTTAATTAATTAGTTTATTATTTTATTAATTATATGAAATAAATTTTTAATGACATGGAATATAACTTGTCGATATATTGTGCGCCACATCATTAATAATTCAGACACGTCAGCACAAATTACACTCAAATAAGGCTAGGGGCTAAAATCCAAAAAAATGTAAAAGAAGGGGACCAAAAACCTGGCGTTTAAAAGGGGACTAAAACATCAAGCTTTTTAAAAGAGAGGGGACCATGAGTGCATTTAAGCACATTATTATTAAGCATTTGGAGGATTTAGAGACTATAAAAGCCACATAGGGAGACAGGAAGATACATTCAAGTGAATATGGCCAACCTTTTTAATTCAAAGAATCTCATTTGTGAGAATGAGAGCATAGAGAAGAGAGAAGAGCAAGAAACATTAAAAGATGATGATGATGATGATGAAAGCTTCTTGTATGCTATGCAGCTTGCAATCTCTATTGCACTTCCCATGGCACTCCAATCTGCAATTGAGCTTGGTGTTTTTGATGTGTTGCAAAAAGCTGGTAAAGGTGCTCAACTCTCGGCCGACGACATCGTTTCCCGTCTTTCCAACATCAACAATCCACAAGCCTTCAAAATGTTAGATCGTATTCTTGCTTTTCTTGCCTCTCACTCACTGCTTAATTGTTCTATCCTTACTCATGAAGAAAACCACATCAATTCCTTTAAGAAACATTATAGCATGAGTCCTGTTGCCAAGTTTTTTGCTCCTAATTCTGATGGTGTTTCATTAGGACCCTTGATTGCCTTGAATAATGATAATATCATGTTAGCTAGCTGGTCAGTCACTCCTGCTCACATTTACTACTACTAATGTTATTGTTTTTTTTAGAGGGCTACTAATGTTATTTGTTACTACGTACTAGTATTATTTTTTAAATGTTGGATTTGTGGGAGAAATTAGTAATATAGTGAGATTGTCTAATATTGATCCGTTCTAATTGTGAGCTCTATTATTATTATGATTTATGAAAGAAGATTCATACTATAGTACTTAATAATATTGCGTACACAAATATTATTACATTGTTTGACTCATTGTCAATTTTTTTTTCTTTCAAATATTTTAGTAGAAAATTCATACTTAATAATTTATGTATGTATTACTATTTATTCAACATAATTAGCCACGATTTAAACTGTGTTAACAATTTAACATTTTTCTGTCAAATTTTTAGGTCTCTTGAAGTTTGATTGGGTGTCGGTACCATGTATACAAAATTCATTCAAAACTTAATTCAATTTTTGAATAAATTAATACAAAAATATGACATATCAATGAAAAATTTGATGATGGATACATACTCAAACTTCATGGTAGCATTATGTTAAAAAAAAATTCTTTTCAAAATTTGATTTCAAATTAGTCGTGTTAAAATAACACAACTTTTTTAAAGTATGAGTCGAACACTATTGTTTAATATATGCATCCTTAATTAGGTCCCAGCTTAAAGTTGCAATTGAGGAAGGAGGTACTCCATTTAACAAGGTTCATGGCACCCATCTCTTTGATTATCCCAGCTTAGACTTGAGGTTCAATCATATTTTCAATACAGCAATGAGCAATCATACAACTATAGTGATGAAAAAGGTTCTTGAATGCTACAAAGGTTTTAGGGACGTAAAAAGACTTGTGGATGTTGGTGGTGGCCTTGGAATGAACATTAACATGATCACTTCAAAATACACTCATATTCAGGGTATCAATTTCGACTTGCCTCATGTCATACAACATGCTCCTTACTATCCTGGTATGGCCTTCACACATAAGCATACATGTGTGTGTTTGTGTGTATTTTGACGCATATAAAAATGATTTAAAATTTATAGTTTCTATGTTTGTAATAAATATGAATCGGGTTTAATATTGATCTGGTTCAACGATGAGTCTTTTTTATGTTTAGTAAATTTTAATAAAATATTATTTTTAATAAAAATGATAAAAGTTCCGCCTTTAATTTTTTTTTTAAATAGCCCCTTTAAATCCTTTTTTAAGAGGTCCATATTAGACATATCCAATATGAATGTCTAATTATTTGCACCGTTTTTTTTTCAAATATATTTGTTATTGCAAATATACGACTTTTTAAATGTGTTTTTTTAAGGAATGTTTGTTTTTGTTTTGATCATTGTAAATGTATTTGTTTTTGAAATATACTTACTTTTGTTTTTTATTATTTGTTTTAGTTTCTCTTAATGAATATAATCTTTGGACATGTACTCATTCAAACATGAATAAATTGAGGGGTTAAAACAAAAGAAAGACCAAAAAAATTGCAAAATTTCAAAATAAATTACAAGATCTAAAAATAAAAATTATATATTTGTAAGAATTGAATATACATTTAAACCTAATATAAAAATAGGGGGTTGCTAACTTACACCCACCCCAACACACTAAGGTGCAAGTTAGCAAATTACACCCACCTAAATTTATTAAGGTGCAAGTTAGCAACCTACACACACTTAATTATTTAGGCTAATTTTTATAAGTTTTATCCAATTGTTTACACCCACCTCACTAATTTACATCCACTTTCATAATTCTAATTATTGTTTCTTTAAAAGCTTGTCTCACATGGTACTATTACGTGTTTTTTTTAATTAAAATTTTTTTTTTATTAAATATTTGATTTCCAAATTCATACTATCATTCACACTAGAACAACAATTCAACGACATGATTTAATTCATCAGAAACACTTAAATATACCTCTACAGGAGGAGTTTGAAACAAGAGGTAGTGGTTATTATTTATTAAAGTCATAAACGTTAAGGCAAATAGAGAACTTAAGAATATTGAAAGGAAGTGACATGGATGAGGCAAATAGACCACTGAAGAAACAAAAAACAAACTGCATATCAATCCCTTCAAAAAAAAACAGCACAAAGTTCACGGAAAAAGAAACACGTAACTGTTGTTCCGGAAATTAAGTTTGTATGTTTAGGAAACAAGACAAGATGTCATTTAATTAGTTACAAAACTACCTTCAATTTAAAATTAATTTGAATAGAGATGAAAGGGTGTTTTAGTAAAAGACAAGTGGGTGTAGTTTGCTAACTTGCACCTTAGTGTTTTGTGGTGGGTGTAAGTTAGCGGCCCCCTAAAAATATTATACTATCTCCGTTCCACAATAGATGACATAGTTGACAATGTACCCTATTGACTTGACATACTTTGACCTTATTTTTTATACTAATATAAAAATATAAATAACATCATTTAAGATGTTGTTGGATCGTCTCGATGAATACTTTTAAAATATGAAATTTTCATAATTTTTTCTAATAGATAATTAAAGATATTAAAGATAAATCATATGCATTATTATGTGTAATAGGGTCAATTGTGTCATTTAATATGGGACGGAGGGAGCATCAGTTTTGCATCGTTTAGTATTTAAAAAGCAAAAGATATATAATATTGTTGGCAGGAGTGGAGCATATTGGCGGAGATATGTTTGAAAGTGTGCCAAGTGGTGATGCCATTTTTATGAAGGTGAGTGGATGTGGATTGTTATTGCAGATATATATTTAAATTTAAGGAAAAATGGTTAAAATTATGAAGAAAAAATATTTAAAATTCAATTGTAAATATTAACTATATATGTGAGTGTGTGCGTGCATGTGTGTGTTAGAGTCAGGATCTGTTGACACCAGATATATCAGAGAATACTTCATGATTTATATATAACTATATTAATAGGTTGACTAAATTTTATATAGTGGATACTTCATGATTGGAGTCACGAACGTTGCATGAAACTTATGAAGAATTGCTATGATGCTGTTCCTGATGATGGAAAGGTGATAGTTTTGGAAGCACTTCTACCCAATATGCCTATGAATAAAGTGGCATGGAAATCTATCTCTCAAATGGATATTCTCATGATGACTCATTGTTCAGAAGGCAAAGAGCGAACTAAACAAGAATTCATGGATATAGCAACTAAAGCTGGATTTCGTGGCATCAAATATGAATGTTGTATTTATAATTTTTGGATTATGGAGTTCTTCAAGTAAATCTATAAACTACAATATGGAGTACTCAAACGCTTAGATGATTATGTGTGACAACTCTTGGATTTTGATTATTGTTATCGTTGGTATGGTAGCACCGTTATGTTTAGTTGCTTTTGTTTTTGGAATGTTGTAATCTTTAAATCTTAACACTTCTTGTGTTTTGATTGTTCTGTTTAATATATTTCCTTTTTCCCTCTTCAAGAAAATTCAGTGCTACTTTTTCAATTATTGCTACGATAAAATCATTTTAGGGTTGTGTTTTTCAAGCAAGGCCATTGAATGATTTTTTCTTAATAATTGTGTTTTTCAAAAACTTACTACTCCAAGATCATCAGAGACAACTTCTCCCTCACATGTATCTCTAAAAAGTACTAGGCCAACTGAAAAAACCAGAAAAGCAATTCATACTCTCCAAAATTTGGTCTCGAAGGATTTCTCTCTTATGTTTCATATAGGTACGTTCTGTAGTGATGAAAGATATTCTCAAATACTTACTAACTTTGCCACCATAGGAAGGATTTCCCATGACAACAAAATCAGAAATACAGCAACTTCTACAATGTTTGAAACAGTGGAGTTTGGAATATCACAATGCAGGCCTTTCAGCAACTGCAAAACTATCAAAAGCAAGTGAAGTGATGAATGATCTTGAAGCAAATGTTAAAGAGTTTAAGGTGTTAGACAACGAGGAAAATCGTTTGTGTAGTCAATGGTTTGCTTGCAGGAAGGTAAAGGAGAACATGTAGTCAATACGATGACTTGCATGCCAAAGCTGAAAGTTGAGCAGGAATCGTCACAGAGAACACAAGCTATTATTGACAGATTGGTTCAAGCTTGGAGAACGATTCATTCGAAGCACAGGTTTCAAAGATTGGATCCTACGAAGCACTGATACATCAAACTGATTAGAATTTAGAAAAGTGCTGGTGTTTTACAAGAACACCAACATTGCTTCACATGCATATCTCTAAAATATCTAAATGTTTTTTGTTGCTATTGAAATTTTTTTTTTTTATGGATACTCTTACAATACCTTCCAATTTTTCTTATACTTCTCAGCTACTCCTAGCATGATATAAGTGGAAATTCTATGAATTTTGCTACAATTACAAGTGTTGATCTGTAAATTGTGATTAACATAGCTAATTAGATACTATTATGAATTAGAAGAGTAATGCCAAACCTATTTATGTTCCTCTACGTGATCAACTGAAACTTAGTAAAACACAAGATGATCTATCATTCAGTTGTGGATAGCCTTATGTACGCAACGTTTTGCATAAGATCTAGATTCCTATCGAAACCCAAAAAGACGTATTCAAATGTTTTG
>Ga0315915_1006741_pt1 | contig 13957 bp, 4 predicted proteins | sample MpolbnodulesMG_FD_207738 | JGI IMG/M metagenome (GOLD analysis project Ga0315915, IMG submission 207738) | Medicago polymorpha root nodule microbial communities from Los Angeles, California, United States - branched nodules | ecosystem: Host-associated > Plants > Roots > Nodule | place: USA... | reverse complement strand
ACTTGAATTCAAAAAAGACCAAGGTGATGCACATGATTTGAAGAAAGTTTGTGTTAAGAGAAAGAATGGAGATGTAGGTGAAGAACCACCTTCTTGTATTAGGAGGGTGATCAACCGCCTAACCCCCATAAAAAAACAAAACAAAGGTACTCAAGATGATGGAGATCTAATGGGTCTTAGGTCCAATGATGCTCTAAGTGGTCTAGGGGGTCCAATGACAAGATCCAAGACAAAGAAAGTAAAAGAATAATCAAAGAAAGATTTTTCCAGTCAATTCCAACCATGAAGGACCATGCTCCAAATGAATCTAAATCCTTCAAGTGGTTGAAGAGCATGGTAGGTGTATGCATTTTCTTAAGACTTTATTTTTAATTTTCAGTTTGGTTAATTTTGTAATAAGGGACAATTTGTGACTATTATGACTATAAATAGCCTTGTCTTTTATTTTTATTTTTATGGTAAGTCTTGTCTTCTCCTTTTCCTCAACCATCATTCCAGAAGCTAACCAGAAAAAGGATAAATTTAATGACATGAGTGTAATGTAGAAGTGGTCTCATCCAAGAAAGATATTAATAAGAATTACAACAACAAAAAGGAAAAAGAAAATTAGATGCACAAAGGATATTCGGTAAATGAAGAGTGTTGATTTTTTTTTTTAAGGAAAATGAAGAGTGTTGATAAAATGTCTTTAATATAAGATTTCATATTTGCAAACCAGATATAATTGTAGTGTTCCCTAAAGAAGAGTCAAAACCCTAAATTCATACTTAGATTCAACTAAAAAATTTAATTGAGAAAATAAGCGATTTACTATTATCTTGTTTGGACGAAAGTACGGTTGTCAATCCTATAATCCACATAGAGATCGGTTTTAACCGTTGGTTTGAAAAGTATTAGAAATGTAATCAGACACTTAAATCATAAACTGAATAAAAAACTTTATTAATTGAATAAAACAAATAAAAATAAGTTCATCTTGGAACCCTAATCAAGAGAGGTTTTGTTGCACATAACAACATACATCATTACAAAACAATAGAAAAACATACACTAGAGAGAACAAGTAGACGAGGGAAATCTTCTGCCTTGAAGCTCTGATGCTTGACTCAATGGACTCTATTTATAGTGCATCATTACTTAGGAGTTAATAAAAGAAAACTAAGTTTTTTCTCTTCACCAATCCAGCTTAGAAATCAAGTGAACAACAATTTATGGTCGCAGTCATGCCCAAGGCACATGGAGTAATGCGTAGGAGCGCATGTGGCAGACATGGATGTTGTGCATAGCCCATGCGCAGGGGCGCATGATAATAGCTCTTGTGCGATTTTTGCAGTTTTCGTCATTTTTTCGAGCGTTCTTCTATCTTGAAATGCCTTGAAACTTGATATGATTTTTCCCCAACTTGTATAGTCATAAAATCCTTCTAAGAACCATTGATCTTCATTCTTCATATCCTCTATCCTTCATGTGATGTTTTGTTTTGTCGATTTACATGATTTCTCACTAAAAAGTCTCAAAACAACTATGAAGTTGCTTCATTTAGGATAAAAGTGAAATACAACAACTCAAATGAAAACAATACAAACTATTCCTCAATCCATTGACAACTCCTCTAAATGACCTCTTATTTGCCTTCAAATGCAAAGAAAATAACTAAAAATATAGTCTAAATATCATATGGTGCCACATCATCATTACTTTGGTTTCCATGGTGCCCACATGACAATCTTTTCCCTTGCCCCATGATGGATGTCAATTGTTGTGAATTCAGATAAAAACTCACATCAATAAACTTAAATCTATGGAATAAGGGTCATAGACAACCAATAACCAAAACAATCGCAAGCAATAATAACATATCTAACAACTGGGTAAATCAAAACCACAAATGAATTGAATAGCAACTAGACAAAAGAGTAGTAGAGAATAGAAATAGCACAAAAAATTGTTTATCCAGTTTGGTCCAATATTCACCTACTTTGGAAGAGATAGAGCAGTTATCCGTTCCACTAATCAAGAAAGTAACAAATATTGAAAAAAGAAGTACAAGAATCAGTCTTCAAACCTAATTGAACCATTTTTCCAAATCTCTTCTCATGGCAAAGAGACTCAAGGACTTCTCTATCCTAGGTATTTATAACAGTTTTGCAACCCTAGTTTCTATACTCAAAAGGATCTTTAGCCTTTGACTTTCTAAGGATCTCCTCTATTGATAAATCCTAGTTTCCCTCAATCTAACCTCTCATGTGTTTCTCATATTGTTTCTACCCCATGAATCCTTATTCAAAAGGCACCAACCCTTTTTCAAAAGTATCCTCTTTTTATAGGTCCATGTCTTTATTTTTTTGTCATATGATGAGGGGCCCGGTTGATAAACTTTTGACAAAGATAACGACTAATTTAAAATATTAATAGAGTTATAGATTAATTTGAGAGTGACTTAAAAAGACAGATACTATCTTGGTGGTTTACTTTTTGGAAAACAAATGGAAGAAGAAGAAGAATAAGTTGATTTGAAAAAGTGCAACTTAGGAAATCATGTTTTAAATAAACAGATTTTGGTTCAGTTGCATTTTAAATTCTTCTTCTATCCCTTTTTATAGGAGTAGTTTACAAAAAAAAAAAAGTCCCTAAATATAAGATCATATACAGATTACTACATGTATTGATTACTCTTTTTTCAAATATACTTTTTATTAATACTTCCAATTTGTCTTGGTATATGATAAGTTAACATTAAATATATATTTAATTAAGCATAATCTAGTAAGGGAAATGTTAACTAGTGCCCCCGAGGCACTGGTTAAGGACCATAAATAGTAACTTTTTTTATAAAAGTTTGTGTAATCAGTGCATTAGAACTTGAAAATTTTGACATTTTAAAAAATAATTGCTTAATTTAGCATGCTTAAAGAGTGCCCCGGAGCAGTCGCTAACAAGACCCATTTAGTAATAGTCACACACATTTGAGACAACTTTATTATTCGAACAACTTTTCTTAATACTCATGATTTTTGTAAACTACTCTCGTAAGAAGGGACGGAAGAAGTAAGTTGATTTGCATTATGTGATTTTGTGTACTTCATCAATTTATGCTATCAATTCAAATTCTCAGCAAAAGCATGGATTTTTAATTTGAGCATCGGCTTCATCCGTTCTTTTACTCCATTATGGGCTTCCTCGTCATTTCCTATTAGACTTTTTTGTTTTGTTTTTGCTAGTTCCTCCCTTTTACTTAGTTATTACAATATAGTGGTAGTGAATATATTGTATTTTTCATTGTATTCTTAACTTAAATTGGTGAATTTTTTATTTTGAGTTTGAAGAGGACTATTAAAGTATAGTGAATCAACTTGATTTTTTGTTTGTTTAAGAAGTCAAACCAGCCCAACGAAATTGACATAATAGAAGAATCAAATCTGAGATCTTGAGAGAAATACACTCTAATATTTCAAGTCAACATCACCAGATTAACTCAAGTGGGTTTGAATCAACTAAAACTACTTGATAGGTTACCAAGTTGGTTAGGTAGTTATGAGTTAGTTAGACAAATTTACTACTATAAATAACTCTCTAATAATGTTCCATTTTTTTTTTATTAATATATTCATTCAATATGAATCTCAATGACATTATGATCTTTATCCTTACGATTCCATTCCATGATTCATAACATCTCTTTCCTAAAATCATCAACTAATTCCCAATTGACGACATTTTAAGTCTAGAGAGAGAAGAAATTCAAATTGATATTTTAAAAGTTCTGAAAGAATACAATGTAGACACTAGTTAACATCTCTCTTTATTTAATAGCAGTGTCATTTATTCTATAATCTTTCACAAATTCACTATAGTGAAACCATTCACCATCGGCCATCTTCACCCACACCGTCCTTTTTCAAATCACCGTGAAAACCAACATTTTTGGACCATACCTCACAAAGCTACGCTGAAAATTAACCTTCTCACTACCAAAGAAAAAAATTTGTGAGAGAAATTTAGAGAGCGAAACGTAAAATCTCCCCCTAAATCCGTCACTAAATTTTACGACCAAAATGTTTATAAATGATTTTATTTTTTCTGTCATTAATTTCCCTCCTTAACTTTACTTCTCTAAGTAGTGTCTGATGTATCACTCACCATCCTTCTTTTAAACTTTTAATTTAATTCATTCATAAAACATAGAATCTATCTATCCATAGATTGATATCCTTTCGACCCATCTACTAAAATATACTATAATAATTTCACAACTACCACCTCACCCAAATATCTACCAATCTACCTCATGTCATTATTTTAGACACAGTAAAAATTGGGTAGAACAGTAGGAGCATTATGTGCAAGGAAGGCACAAAGTAGTATTGCAGTACATGTGTAAGAAGTTGGAAACTTATGTAAAAGGAAACATAAATGATTCGCTTTAATTAATTTTCATGCAGCGTACGCCATAGGTCTCTGCTTAAATCGAAATTTAAATGCCAACTAACATTCTGCTGTGTTAGTTAGCTACCAAAACTAATATACTTTGTCCCGTCTCTATTATGAGTCGAAATCTTATTTTTTTTAGGAGAAAGCTAACGAGTGTTATTAAGAAATTTGTTAGAGTATTAAAATAAGTATTTTTTCAATAAAAAATTGTGTAATTATTGTTAAGACAAAAATGAAAGCTTACATTTTCCAGACAAAATTTCTATTAATGAATTTCTTAACCATTGCCCACACTGGTTAGCAAAACCCATTTTTTTATATTTATTTCTTAAATCATGTATCTAAACCATAATATACTCCCTCCGATTAATATAGATACATTAATTATTAAATGTATCTAAACAATGAAGTTTTACTTATAATAGTGAGTGGAGGAAATAAATAATTTATTGAATGAATCTAAAAAGTGAATTTTCTCTTGTAATAGAGATCAAATAACACTTTCTCTTGTTCTATTTATTAGAGATCTTTGAATAAACAAAAGTTGATATACTTCCTCTTTTTTTTTTTTTGTTGATATATCTTATAAAGAATACTCGAGATAGTAGTATTATTTCTATCTATAAATATCAATTTCGTTTTAAAATGTTATTATTAAGTATATGTTCTTTAGTTTCCAAACAATTAGATATATTGTAAAATTATCCATAATTTATTTATTATTTTTCTGCCGTTGTATATCTCGAATGTTGTTCATGATCAGATGTATCTCTTAACAAGTTTTTGGAGTGGTGATGGTAAGGAGGTTGATGTCTTTGTTATAATCAATGTTTCATTGACGTTGTCATGATATCAAAAATGAAAAAATATAAAATATTTGATCGCATAAATGTTTATAGTATCTATTTTGCGGTTGATTTTTATGTATTTTCTTGTGTACTTTCTCTTATCTCTATTATAAATGAAAATTCATTTTAAAGTTTATTTAATAAATAATGTATTTGGATAAATTATAGACTAAATACATCATATATTGAATAAATTTAAAAATGATTTTCTCTTATAACAGATATCAGAGGAAGTACTCCATCCGTTACTAATTATAAGCAAATTTAACTTTTTAAGTTCATTCAATTAATGTGGACCACATACATCATTAACTGAATGAATCTAAAAAGTCAAATTTGCTTATACTCTCTCCATCCCATAATAATTGAGTCATTTACAAAAAAAAATGTCCCAAAATAACTGAGTCATTTCACTTTTCAATACAACATTAATTACTTTTTTTCCCATTTATAACTCTAATTAATACTACTTTCATCACTCTCAATTCAATATATTCCACTTTGCATTTATGATAGTGGAGAATGCACTAATACTTAACAAGAACACTTAAAACCATTTTTCTCTCTCCTTTAATTATACATTTGTCTTAATATCTGTGAAATGAACAAGTGACTCAGTTAATCCGGGACGGAGGGAGTAATTAACAACGGGGGGAGTATTGTTGATTAGTGTTTTTTCTTTTCATGTTTTTTCAACAAGGTTTTTGTCTCTCAAGCTTTTGTTTATCGGGAAAAGTTAAGGACACAAGTTAATGAATCAATTATAGTATTTTCTTTTTTGTTGAGATGTGAGTATTGAATTTAATTTTTGAATTTGTAATAAATAGAAGAGAAATGCTAGGAACACTCTCTTTCTAACACTCTCTCTCTTATTGGGTGAAACCCATGTGGGTCTCACCACTTTATGTGGGATCCATTTCCAATGTGTGGTACCCACATGGATTTCATCCAATAAGAGAGTGGGTGTTAGAGAGTGTGTTAAAAAGAGAGTGTCTATAACACTCCTCTAAATAGAATGCACAAAATTTGGGAAAATATTTCTACTTTTAAGTTCCTTATCATGTGTCATAAGGTTACAATGATCCTTGTTTATTTTAATCTACTTTAAGTTTATTAAAGAATGATAAATGTGGCTGAATTATCATTGTTTCAATATTGCTATTAAAATGTTGAGATGAATTGGATTTTAGGGTTCACTAAAACGAAGAAAGAGCTCGATATTTAGAAAACTTATAAACCTACTTCCTATCTAATCAACAAGACTACATCCACGACAAATGTTTTTTTTTTCTTCGTGTAGCAGTCTAGTGGCTAGAGCTCACACAATTAAATATGGAGAAATGAGATGTCTGGGATTCGAACCTTGGACCCTGCATAAATTATGCAATATCCCTGCCAATTGAGTTAAGCTCACGGGGACCAAATGTTTTATTTTTACTGTTCTGTCACCATACTTCCCTTCCCATATCTATATATGGGATCTGAAAGACATTAGCTTAAGCCAGCTTTTGACACGTTAATATATATAGCGTTGGTATTTATTCTTAGTGGTTGTAATAATTATTATCGATATTCTATTATAGGTGTGTGTATTAATGGAACTTGCTTCGATGGAATATATGATGCGTTGAAAAATTTCGTACTCCCTCGTCTCAAATTAGGTGGTTTTTATTTGTTGTCCTTAGCTTAATTCAATTGGTAAGAATTATGCATAATATATGTAATGTTTGAAGTTCAAATCTCAGAAAGAAAAAAAATGTTTTTTTTAGTTTTACACCATTACTAAGGAAACATTTGATATTATTGACTTTAATAGTAAATTTGTCGTTTAAGATTTTGACACACAAATTAAGAAATGAAATGAAATAATCATTAGACATAATACTTTTACTAAATTACCCTTACTTTATAAGAAAAAAATAAACTTAAAGTTACATTGAAAATTATGTGAGAAAAGTTGGAGCATTCTATTATAGGTATGCATTAATGGAACTTGGTTTCGATGGATTATATGATGCGTTGAAAAATCTCATAATTTGTTTCCCAAAAATATACTCTTCCTCCGCCCCATAACTCTACCTACGTAAATTTATAAATTTTACCCACGTAAATGATTCTCTAAAAATATGTTGGAAAATATTAAATATAAATTTATTTTTTAACAAACCAAAATGAAATATATTAAATACTATAAAAAGTCGTCTCTCAACAAAAGACGTGCTAAGAAAAAGTAAAGAGTTCAAATACGCAAAACAATTAACGCGTCCAATAAAAAATAAGGTATCAATAAAAAACAATTAACCAACGCCCATTAAAGAATGGGGCACTGATAAAATATAAATTACTATCATATTAAGGACATGATAAGTTGGATATATATGTGATTGTCAAAACAAAAAAGTTGGATATATATGTAAGTATTTTTATTAGAATTTAATTTGTGTGCGCCGATAAAAATAATTTATACATGTATTTAATCAAATAACATCAAATGGTTATTTTAGGAATTAAGTTAAGAAAGTGGCACTAGAATATAATTTAACTAGATATATATGCAAAAAGATTTATTTATCGCTCGATATAAATTAATCTCTTTTTTTTTATTAATCTAGTACATTTGACTATATATATGTACCCAATATTTTTAGATAGTATCAAAGTTGTAATTTTTTTTACATTAGATCAATTTGAGTTGGTGGGGTTTGTTAGAACCATTTACTTGTGGTGCATCTATATAACATCATATACCATATAAATAAATTAGCTAGCAACACCTTTGTTTTGGTATTTTCCATTGTCTCTCTCTCTTTCACACTCCTTCGCCACACAAAATGGAGATGGTTGAGTTCATTCCCATGTGTGGAAGAATAAGGTACACAAAGAGAAAAATATACCATAAGCTCAAGAGCAACAAAGAGGTGAGTGATTGCAATATTAATGAAAATGTTGCTATGTTAGGTTCAAAGAATTTGAATTTTTTAGAAATGATGGAAAAAGTTCAACCAAAGATCTTAAGGTTATCAACAAATTTATGGAAAAGGTTAAGAGATGGTTATATACATGGTATGCAATGTATGGCTGTTCATGTTGCTCACTTGAACAATGGTGAAATTTGTTTTTTAAAGAAGATCGATCATGATGGTGATGAGGGTGATGTTGAGGTTCTTTACTTGAAAGCCTCGTGAAATTTTGGGCTACATTTTGAAATTAAATCTTATGCTAGACACATATATATTATGTAAATTATTTGGCTAATTATGCTTTTTTTATTCTTCCTTCTTATTATGGTTTTTTATAGGCTTATGTAGTATTATCTGCTTGCTTAGCAGTTACCATGAAAAGGGGCAATGAGAAAATCTAAATTATGTACTATATGTGTGTATTCATCCAGTGATCATTGGATCAAAATTAAATGATAATATAGATTTTGATTTTCTTAAAATCTAAATTACATATTGTGAAATGTGTATTGGATCGTTTGATTTTAATCTAACATCACAAATGTGGGTGACCATAGAAATATTAGATTTAAAGATCTGGAGTATATCTAAAGATTAGTTTTTTATTCCACAATTTCATATCAATTGATCATCCATATGCATATAGACCTTTCTTTGTTCTATTTCTCTACTAGAGTACTACTCACTCCATCATTAGCTTTGTCGTGCAAACAAGGCTTTGTTTGGCAATGCCAACCAAAATTTGATCTTATAACTTATAAGTTTATATGATAAATAAAACAACTCGTTTGGTAATATTTTCTTTTTCATGAGTTTGTTTATATCTTGTTTTTTCCTGGTTTATATCGTATTATTTTTCTCTCATTTTATCCCTTTATCTTACTTGAAAAAAGAATTAAATATTAATTAAACATAAATATTTTTTGTCTTTCGTATTTGCAAACTAGTTCAACTGTTTAATTTTACTTAACATTACAAATTCAATCGGCTAACATAGTAAAGATAAAGATAGCTCAAACTATGTACAAAGATAAGTGAGTTACTAACCGTATATGAATCTAGAAATACGAATTTAGAATTACTGTAACAAACTCTTCTATCAAAATCTCTCATATATAATGAGTGCTCATGTACATTTATGTTAATCACTCAGTACATTTATGTCTATCAAAGTTTGGTTTCGGTCCATGGACCTAAAACTCTTCTATCAAACTCGATTTCTTGCCTCTTTGCACCCACCTTCAGTTGAGAGAGGCTTAAAAAAAGGAGAAAAAAGAGAGTTAGAATATAGTGTTGATTGTTGAATCATTGTAACAAACTCTTATAAAAGCCTCTTATATATAAAGAATGCTCATGTACATGTATGTTGATCAATTAATACATTTTCCATCCAGTTTTACATTTCTATATCATAAGTTGGCTTATAAATTATTTGTTATAAATTTATTTGTTGGCTTAAATGCTCTTTTGGTCCCTTAAGTATTTATTTGGTATCGTTTTAGTCCCTTAACTAAAAAAAAGATTGTTTGAGTACTTTATCTTTATCATCGTTATCTGTTTTGGTCCCTTTTGTTAAATAAATTCAAAAAAATGTTAGGGTTTATATTATTCATCTTCTTCCTTCTCCTTCCATCATCTTCTTCATGATCTTCATCATCAACAACACACAAACCCAAAAGGAAAAAAAAAACAAATCTTTTTCATCATCATCATCTCAACCCTTTATCATCATCATCACCAATCATTCACTAAAACCCATTTTTGGATCTAAACCCATCATCATCAATCTTTCAAAAAAACCAACCCATTTTCGTTGCAGAATCAAACTCAAACCAAATTGAAAATAACAGATTCCGAATTTCAATAACAAATACTCAAACCAAACTCATTTCAATAACAAATACTCAACAAAAGATACAAAAATTACATAACAGAGATATAAGAAGAGTTTCTGATTCCTCTGCCTTTTCAACCACAATTGTACCAACTTTCAGATCTGTCGCATCATCACCGCTGGTTTCCTCTCTCCGTCACTGTCGATACGCCGACCACCACACGAATACCTCCCTCGTCACTGTACCGCCGCGATCTCCCTCTCTCTCTCTAGCAACAACTCGCGATCTCCCCCCCCCCCTATGATTTTCTCTCTTTCTTTTGCTAGCGTCTGGCTTCTGTGAGAAGAAATATGGAATAGATGGAAAGATTGAGTTCAGGGAAGGAACGATCCAGAATTTGATACTCAAATTGATTTTGGGGATTTTGGATTGTGAATCAATTCTGGGTGAAGAATCAATTTCGAATGAGGAAATCTGAGACTCATATTATTTTTTATGTTGGATCAGTGAAAAATCGATATGGATTGGGAATGGATGGAAAGATTGAGTTCAGGGAAGGAAACATTGAACGCGAATTGATTTTGGATTTGGAGGTTCCTGATTTATTTTTTTGGGTTTAGTGGATTTAGTTGATGAAGATGATAAAAAAATAATAAAATTTCCAGATCCAATACCAAAACGACACGTGTACCACTCTTAACGTTTTTTATTAAACCTAACGGAAGGGACCAAAACAAGTAACGGAGATAAAGATAAAGTACTCAAACAATCTTTTTTTTAGTTAAGGGACCAAAGCGATACCAAATAAATATTTAAGGGACCAAAAGAGCATTTAAGCCTTTATTTGTTATAAGCTAATTTATCAACTATATGTTATTATCTATCCCCCATGTCCACTTTCAGGTAGCTCTGGTGAATTGCTATTGTAGTACCTAATTATTCTGACAAATAACGCATCACGCGAGGTCTGTATATGAGTTAGCCTGAGTAGACGCTCATGTGCTAGAACTGACGTGTAGGGCAGTGTTGTTGTTACGGATAGAAGAGCCAACCAGTGGTTATAATGCGATCGAAGTGTGACCTATAAGGTTATGTGTTATGTACACCCTTCATTGAAACAAACAACATATCATGTGGGTATCGATCCTCCCTGTAACCAGCATGATAATCCTTACACCCGACTCCCTCAAAGTGTCGTTGAAGCATGTATCTAAGCTTGCATCAACATGAACATTCACCTATCATTGCACGACACATTATAAGAAAACATGATTAACGTACGTTTAACTAAATAACGATTTCATTGTTATACCTAAAGCAAGGATACGTATCCACCCAGTTTATGGGTTTCAAAACAACATGCTATGTTAAACTCTCAATGCAAGTGAGTCAGGGAAGCCGCTCCTATGAAAAATCGTTGACCAACTTAAGATCATAGATGAAATTTAAATGTGTCAGTAAACGTATGTGGCTCTCTTGTTATTGAAACACGTTGTACCCACCAAGTACAACAATTATATCTGGACAACCTTGTCTCAGTTCAACTACATCTCATCATTCGTCAACCTCCCCCTCAATTGTAGCTGGTGTTTGAAGACGTACAAGCTATGTGCTCAAGAAGCTGAAACGCCGTGAGCACCGTTCGTGAATTTCACCTGAAACTCATCATCCTTTAGTTCATCCCCTAAATTGTAAACCACCATCTCTTTTTTTCTTGGTCTAGTGTAAACCACCGTCTCTACCACCTTAGGTCTAGAAACAAGACAATCAAATCTCCCTCTCACATGTTCCTGGTCACATGTCCCGCATATGAGGAGAGAAAAGACAAATCTGATGGCTCACCATGATATGACTCCAACTCGTCTTCCTCCTCCTTCTCAACATTTGGGTGGAAATCATCATTGACATTCCCCTCGGCCTCATGATGCACATGAACTTCCTCTTCAACATGGGGTTAGTGTAACAGCCCAATTTTCACTAGATTTATTTTTAATTGTTTTAATGTGTGTTATTTATGCTCGTATGTGATTAATTGTCTTTGTGGGTATTTTGACGGGTTTAGTGTGAGAAGGGTATTTTAGTCATTTTAAAAATAAGGGTAATTTAGTAATTTCATGGTGAGGATTATTTTTATTGATTAAGTATGAGTTATTATTTTATTAAGTTACTAGTGGATTGTAGTAATTTATTTTATAACCGGTAAGTGATCGTTATTATTATTTTTAACTGCTAGTGGATAGAAACTTTGGGAGTTGGTTTATAAGTGTTGTGAGCCCATTAAGACACTAAGAGGGTTAAGCCCAACGTGTAGAGACTATATAAGTATTAGTCATTAAAGAAAATAGGGTCACACAATCATTTTACAAATTTTGAGAAGAGGTAGAGAGAAAGAGCAAGAGGAGGAGAAGAGGGTTATAGAGAAAATCTTGAAGAACCAAGAGGAGTTAGGGATTCTAGGAGCTTAACTGAGGTCTTTTCTTGGATTATTGCTTATTGAGGTAAGGGGATTAGATTTCAATTCATAATCTCTTTGTATAATTTCTTTTCTACTTCTACCCATAAGTGCTTATTTGTATAAAGTGATTATTATGATTTTAATTGATGAAATTTGTGCTTATATTTTGATGCAATGTTTGGGTATGTGAATTTGATGTTAATTAAGTTGTTGATGATGAATTTACATGCTCAAGTTATGTATATATGTATGCTTGTGTTTTTGCTCAAAATTGGTGAAGTATAATGTTGTTGATGAATTGTTGATGAATTCACTTCTGATTGTTGTTGTTATTGTTATGAGATGTTGTTGTTGATGATTGAAACTTTGGGTAATCATAATCATAGAGCTTGTTGTGAAATTGTGTTGTTCTTGAGGAATTTTTATAAAAATGGGTCAAATGGTGATTTTTGTTAAAATGATGTTTTGGTTCAGGTTTTATATGGTTTTGAGTCTCTTTTGGTGTTTATAAACGTTTGGACAAACCATGAGATCAAATTTGGGCTTAGGGGATTCAAAATTGGGATTTTGGGGCGAAAAATGGGTTTTTCACGCCAGTAACCTTTAATAACTCGCCATGGCGAGTAATTTGCTCGCGAGGCGAGCTGCACAGTGACATCATCCCCTGTTTTGCGTTCTTGCGTCTTTTTCACACATTTCTGTTTTGAATTGGCCTTTGGTGTAAACATGAAAGTTTTAGATAATTGAATTATCCTTCCAATGACTTTGGTTTGACATCAAAATTATTTTTATATTTTGAGTTATGATGAAAACAATCCAAGTAGGTCTTGGAGAAATTTCAAGTAAACTTAGCATGACCATTTCCAAGTCAACCCAAAACTTATGGTTGGTTTCCAAACTTCAAAACTTGAGTGTTAAGGGGTTCAATTAAGGTGTTTAAGATTATTTAACTTGTGTTGTGATGGATCTAACTTGGTTTTGTTTTGAAAATGAATTGGTTTTGCAATATGGGAGAAATGATACAAACTTGTCGTAACTTTGCGATTTTGATGATTTTGTCGTAGTCGGACGGTGAAACGCACATGTATATTCAACTACACTCATATGTGATCTAAGTGTATACATAGTCGAGGCCCTAGAGTTTATTTACTTGGTTTTGGTTCAATTGTCTCAATTATTTTTAAAGTTGTAAAATGAGAGATGAACTTTGTCGAAAATAATCTTTAAGACCAATTACTTGACAAATATTTTTTGGATAGTTGATACGATTACGTAAAGTTGCATGAATGATTGTTAGGTGTTGCACATGATGTTTATCATGATGTGTAGTATTTCTCTTTTACTTGAATTGTGAGAAATTATATGGAGTTGTTGAACTATATGATATAGTTGATGTTGATTAATGTATACATATAAATTGATGTTGAT
>Ga0315915_1006739_pt1 | contig 13962 bp, 4 predicted proteins | sample MpolbnodulesMG_FD_207738 | JGI IMG/M metagenome (GOLD analysis project Ga0315915, IMG submission 207738) | Medicago polymorpha root nodule microbial communities from Los Angeles, California, United States - branched nodules | ecosystem: Host-associated > Plants > Roots > Nodule | place: USA... | reverse complement strand
ACTTTTCCTTTACATACCCCTTGCATGTGATGATTCATGTCAGACTTTGTTTATGGTCTTTATCTGAGCTCTTTGCTTATAATTCATGTTAGTAATATTTATTTTGAAAGCAAAACGAGTAGGTTTCGTACTCTTACCTTAGGATTTGTAATATCATGAGTATTTTCTTAATTCATTCTGCATTCACAGTGATCTTGCTGAGATTTCATCTGCTTCTCCATTGCTGGTAACATGATTCATGTTTACCCATGCCTGTTCGTGCTGATTGAGCTTTTGATTTTTCCAAGGTATCGTTTCACTGAGGTATATTATATCTCAGCAATATGAATCACCATTAATGTATTGCTTTTTCGCAGTAAGGATCTAAACTGAAGGCTTATAATACAATAAAAATGTTGCATAAACTGCAAATAAAATTTCAAGACATGTTAGGGCCACATAAACCTTAAAAGAACAAAAACGACCAGTCAGGCTTACTTAAAGGTTAGTCCATGATATGAAGCATTTTTCGAAATTTTAGCCTATGTCTATATAGATAATGAATGGTTAAATATTTTTCCTTCTTTTTAATTTTATTGACATTTTTGTTTGGATTTTTAAAGTTAATGGATAGTTAAACAATTTTAATTAGACTTTTTTTCATGAATTAGAGAGTCAAAAGGATTAACCGGATAACATCATTGAAATTGAATTTTTACGTCTGTTTTTGTCTTGCTGCGCTCGTATTGAATTTTGGCATCCGATTCAGAAGCTTGCCAAGTGTTTCTATGGTTTCCATAAGCCGGACAGACGGATAGGTGAAGTATCATTTGAAACCATATCACGGTGACCCAGATACAACAGCCCTGCACCTGCCAAATTCTGCAGAAGTTAATTCACTTCTGATTTAGCCTTTAGAAGTGCTGGATTAGAAGGATATCTCTAATGGAATCCCACCCAAATCCCCATTCAATAATTCCTTTTCCTTCCGTTATTTGTGTTTCTGTTTTACCAGCCTCAGTCTTGGATTCCTTCTATCCTGAGCACACAACCTTGGTGCTATATATGTACTAGATCGATGAATGTATGAGGCATGAAAAGTATGTTCAAGTAAGTATTTAGTTTGCGGTAGATTTGTTAGCTTTCATTCATAGTATTAGTGGTTCTAGCATAATCATAAATCGTATTCCCAGGAATACTATACTCCTTCATAGAACCTGTGTCAGTTTGGTGTTTTTTCTTCTCTCTATATGACATAGATTCTAAGCACAATCTCCCATTGTTAAAATTGTAGAAAAGCAGATGAAGGTGAAAAGCCGAAGCTTACATTATTCCCCTTTCTCCAAATGATCAAATCATGTAAGAGCTTCAAATTCGTTCTTCTTCCAAATCACAATGAAATTATTTTGATGCAAGGATAAATACCTCTTATCTTTAAGATGGTTTGTGTGATATTATGAGCTACAGCATATAGTACCAATTCTAAAGCAAACCAAATTATGTAGTTATGACTTGATATACACGGCAGCAGGAATATTACTCAATTATTAGTTTTAATTGCATAAATATTTATCCTATGCAATAGATTTATTAGTTATAATTCTAGATCCCCTCAAAAAACAAAAAAAAAGTTATAATTTATAGATAAATTGCTCAATTATAATGCATGTTAAATACTGATACTACCATTTCTTTAACTAATGCAAATGGCATAGAATGATATTTCTTATAGCAATTTCATGTAAGTTTTTCCAAGTCCACCATTTCAATATTTCATGGAAGCATTAAATTGATAAGAACCAAACAACTGCTCCAATTTGAGTGACGAAATCTTTTCAATCACAATCTCTAACTTCTCAAATAATTTTTTCAGTCGGACAATTGATTCCTCTATCTTTCTGTCTTGCCCGTGTTGGGAGAAAATCTCGGCACATCCGCCAAATCAAGTTTTCCACCTTGGCAAGGACCTTTAATTTCCATATACCTGCCCAATGACCTGGCCAATGCACCTCTCATGTCTGTGAGAATGACGATGATGCTGTCTTAGATACACATGAAACACTGTTACATTTAACAAAATCATCTTAAATACAATATGTATTTATCATGATTCATGATCATATTATATGGTCCAAGTCGTCTTTAACTTCTGTAACTTGCACAAATAAAGAGACGGTGGCGTACGAGGAAGAGGATGCAATGACGACAAGGTTACAAACGCAGTAGCAGCCAAAAGCAGCGACTTCAAGGGATATCAACGACATATAACCCACTTCTATTCTTTTCCTTTTTGGAATTTCACTGTACCACCATTTCATTCCTCAGTACCTTCCTTACTCTTCACTCGTGTATCCACTCTCTTTCTCATTTCAAGGCACCAAATTCCTTTCTAAATTAAACACTCACGACATGAATTGCACATTTAATTAAAATCATCACCATATTCTATAAGTGCTTTTCGATAGGAGTTGGGTTGGGGTAATGTTCTAAGAAAGGAGAAGAATACTCACTTATGACAAGTGTTCTCTTTGGTGTTTCAATTGATGATTTTTAGTTTTAATTAATACCAATTGATGATTTTTAATACTTTGTTATTGTCAAAACTTAATAGGTGACTTGTGAAACACCCTTTGTTCCAACAGTAAATACTTTTGCGTGGTTTGCCTCTTGCACACCTTGTGCGGGGTGAATCATTGTGGTTAATATTAAATCTCATTTTAGTTTGCTCAAAAAAAAATATGGTTTAGTTTATTGATGTAAAATACTCTCTCTAGGCCTAAATATAATAAGGGCATTCTAACTTGAAGTTTAAAGTAACTTCTATACCTAAAAAAAGTCGGGCGAAATGGAAACCTTAATATATTAAAGTACAAAGAGAGTATTTTACATCAATAAACTAAACCATATTTCTTGACATTTAATTATGAGAACTTCTATGGTACACCTAAAATATAAGGTGTATACGGTACTCTTACTTCATAAATTTATAAATTAACGATCGAGTTATAAAATAAAACGTTATTTATCAATGTTTATATTTTAGTCAACATCATTTTATAAAGAAAAAAAGTCATTTATTGTTTATAATAATCATATTAAATTTTTAACATTTTCTCATAAAAATAATTTTTTATGAGCAATAAAAATTCAAAAAGAGTAAATTTTAGTTCGTCGAAGTTTTTGGTAAATAAGATTTAACTATTATAATTGTCAATGATAGAAAATAATTCTTTTTCTTCAAAAAAAAATTTATTTAATTATTAATTTAACGATTTGATGTACCAGTACACTCAAATTTTTTTGTGTAACTTAAAATTTTCGTTTAATTATAGCCTCTATTAAAAACAAATCTATTGTTTTTAATGCGACAGAGGAATCAATATAATGAGAGTGACTTTACAAAAATGGCATTAAATAAAATCACGTAGAGTAAGATTGGGGCAAAGTAGAACAAGTTAACTAACTTGCTAACATTGATTGATGTTGGTACTTTGGTGCTTTGGATTGCACAGCGCTCATGATTCTGAATTGGTTTATATTACCTCCGTCTTTAAATATATATATTTTCTAGAAAAAGAATTTGTCTTTCTTTATAATACGCTTTTGTAAGTTTCAAGTATATTAATTAATTAATTCTTTACCAACATACCCATATTTATTTTATATCTTTTTCTACAATCAACATTAAATACTATATTAAAAATATACACTAATTCTCTCTCTTAAATGATAAAATTGTAAAAACAATATTAATTACAAATAAATTTAATACCATTTTCAATTTTCTCAACAACAACAACCAAGCCTGATTCCACTAAGTGGGGTCGGCTACATGGATCAAATGACGCCATAATGTTCTATCATAAACCAAATTTGGATCCAACTCATTGACCTCTAAATCCTTTTTAATGGTTTCTCTAATAGTTTTCCTAGGTCTTCCTCTACATCTTTTAACTTGACTCTTCTCCATTTGATCTACTCTTCTGATCACAGCATCTACGAGTCTTCTCTCTACATGCCCAAACCATCTAAGCCTATTTTCTACCAACTTTTTCTACTATAGGTGCTACCCCCACTCTCTCTCTAATGGTGTCATCCTAATCCTATCATGTCTAGCCTTACCACTCATCCAGCGCAACATCCTCATCTCTGCTACACTTACTTGATTCTCGTGTTGACTCTTAACCGCCCAACACTCCGTACCATACAACAACGCCGGTCTGACTGCTGTCCGATAGAACTTTCCTTTCAACTTAAGTGGTACTTTCTTATCGCACAAAACCCCTGAGGCTCTTCTCCATTTCAACCACCTAGCTTGGATACGATGGCTTACATCTGCTTCTATTTCTCCGTCATTTTGTACTAAGGACCCAAGGTATTTAAACCATTTTCAATTTTCTCAATTAGCGTTATTTTTCAAAAAGGGCCCTATAATTAGGGACGGAGCTAGTAGTTGATTAAGATATAATTGCTTTTTGGAGGCTTGATGGCACTAATTTGATTATCTTTATGTTGTTATCTATTGTGGTGGTTTATACCATGAAGATTATTTTTGTGAATAATAATAGATAACCAATTTGAAAATCCTCTAAAATCGGTGTCCCGACAAAATTGTAGAGGCGACTATATGTTCACAAGACTAATTAATGAAACGCATTTTATTTATATTTTACATCAAATCCGCTTACATTGATGATTATCGGTGGAGTATAATATATTTTATCAGATTTGATATAGACTTTTGTTAGTAATCATGGAATCCCAAGGATAAAGGTCATAATGATCAGCAAGAAAGATAGCATAGGAGTATTCATGTGGGAGATACCCATAGTGACTCATAGTAGAATAAACTAGATTTGATAAAAGATAGATGAAATGATACATGAGTGTTCCTATATATAGAGTTTAGTTGTGTAACTAACTCTAACTAACTCTTAACCAAGCTTCTCAAACACTCTAACTAACTATAATCTAATAACTTTAAAATTCAACAATAGCAATGAAAGTTGAACTCAGGATCCTTGCAAGTTAGTTAACTCCTTAGCAATTGACTTGATATTTGACATTTAGAATTACAGTAATCTTTGCAAAAGACCATCACACATCATATTGATTAACTCATTTTGTTCAAACAACAATTAATACACTTACATTCAATAAAACACAAGACATGCTTGAAATATTTAATACATTGATTCACAATATTCTATGATTGAACGAATACAATGAAAGCAATGACAATTGAAAACTGAGATCGAGATATTGTTATTAGAGAATTTGGCCAACAATGGTTTGAGTTGCGAATCACATTAGTGATTGTACCATTAATGATCTTCTATCCACAACAATTCCACAACCTTTATTGGTGTTTCTCTTATTGCAGCCAATGGTTATGGTTTAACCAAGATGTCCACGCAACCAATGGTACACCAACATAGCCGGAAGAGTTAAGCAAGCAAATCCTATTGAAAATTCTAAGATTATATTCATGTAAAATGTTGTAGTTATAGGGGAAATACTATCCATAGATGATAGATAGCAATAGACAAAGAAACCTACTGGAACGGGCATTAGACTCCCTATTATCCGGTCAGCTGGGGTAAGAATCAATATTGCGATAATTGATATATAAAAGGAAGTCATATTCATAATACAAAATGTACGGAAATCGGGATTTGACAATACCGACTTCCCAACATTATAGGCACTAGCAGTAGCCTGATAAACTCCACCAGGGGGGCTCACCATTGATTCATAGGTGGCAGTTGCAACAAGAGTCGCAACTATCATCCAAGTACTACGTTGCTCCTCTGATATATTTTTGTTAATGCGAGATATAAAAATTAACCATTTTTGCAACATTGGGATGTCTGATGCTAGTATATCTGCAGGTGTGGCCGTATCAGTGACTTGTGAGGCAGATTTTGCTCCAGCACTTAACAATATTTTCTTCATCTCTGGAGTAGCTGCAATGTCTAATGCGGTATTGTTCTCCAAGTTTTTTGCCTTCAAATTTATCCTAGTCTTTACCAACAATCGAGCCTGAGCCTGTACTACCAAGTAATTATAAATAAATAAAAAATACGGTTTATTAGAGATCATTTATGTTGCGATTAATCCCACCATTCCTTCAATAAAAAAAAAACTAATCCCTCCATTCCATATTTCCATATTAAGTGTCACATACTTGCATAAGAAAAATTTCACAATACAAGTACCACTTTGTTTCCCTCAAAAAAGTACCACTTTGTATTTTCAACCAACTATTAATTATTTTATTTTAATTTTACTGTCAATCACAAGTAAATTTTACTTAGCTATACATTTATGATAATGACTAAATAAGAATAATTTTATTAACATATTTCATTTTTTTATTTATTTACAACTTTTCTTCATCTTTACGGAAAAAATCAAAATTGATGCTTTTCTTTGCATGCTAATTCTTTACTTTACAAAGTTTTTTTTTTTTTTTTTGCATGCTGTGTTATTTTCTAATTGAGGGGACAACCAAAAAAATATATAAAGAAGCCATATAATTTAATGTCATTGAACGAGGTTACCTGTGCTTCACTCATTAGTGCTGATATATGCAAAATAGTATTGCCTGCCTCATCCTTTTGATTTAGTATTTTCTTTTCCAGCTCTCTTGAACCTGTCTCGTAATTGGTTTTGAGCCAACGAACAAGTATTCGAAGGACCTTGAACTTTCCATTCTTAACGGCAATATGCAGTGCATTCTCACACCTTACAGTCAAGTATTCAATGGATTCAGGACAAGCCTCGAGAAAGCTTGTTAAAAGATCAACCTCACCAATTTGACTTGCAAAATGAAGAGGAGTTATGCCTTCTCTTCCTTGTACTTTAACAAGTTCTTTATTGATGTTAACAAAGCGAGATACCATTGTTGTTTGACCATTTTGCATAGCAAGATGGATAGGGCTGAATCCTTGAACATTTAGCTTCCAAGAGAATGAAGGTTTCAACATCATAATTTCAGTGGCAAATTGGAGATGACCCTTAGATGCAGCAATATGTAAAGGAGTTTCAACAAATGGTATGAAATCTATACGCTCAAAAATACATGGATCATTCCGAATGACTGTGTAGAGAAGATCTATATCACCTGATTCATCAACTGCAATTTTCAGCTGCTCATCGTTATTCGTGTTCATGTTTGAAATGCTAATTTTTTTTTTCTCACTAATGTGTAGAATATAGGTTCTCTGCCGCTATTGCTAATAAATAAACTTGTCGCCATGTACTTCATTCCCTATTTCGTCTGACAAGGTTTCAATCTTCACTTCTTAGAAAGTAAATATAGTAGGTGTATCTTAGAATTTGTGTATCAATAATTTTAAAATTTTAAAATGTTATTTTTCATATAAGGCTCGTTACAAATTTTTAGATGTGTTTTCTCAAATACACATCTTATCAATACTATTAAATTATGTTAGAAGAAAAATAAGTTTGAATTCATTTATATACAAAGTGTAATTAGTAATAGTCACATTTTTCAAACCAAAGTGAAAAATGCTCTTCTCCCAATAAGTTTTGCTCACTTCCAACCAAAGTTTCGAAAATATTCCTGCGTGAGTTAACTCAAGTGGGTGTTATACCCAACGTGAGTTAACTCACACAAGGTTATTTTCGGAACTTTGGTTGGGAGTGAACATTTTTTGTTGGGAGAAGAGCATTTTTCATGCTACAAGGTTGTACAAAACTTGGTTCAGTCTTGTAACTTGTATCAACCCAAACCCAAATTAGTGGTGAGAATAGGTCAGATCGTCCGTCAGGGGTCTATGGTCCGCCCTACTTAAAGTCTGACTTGACCTAACTCGTTTATTAGATATGTTAGGTTCAAGCTTTTTAAAAAACTCATTAATTTAAGTAGATCAGACTAAGGCTTATAGAAAACCCTACTCCTTCGGTTTCTAATTATAAGCAAAATTGATTTTTTAGGTTCATTCAATTAATGATGTACGTGGTCCATATTATGAACCACATACATCATTAATTGAATGAACCTAAAAAGTCAATTTTGCTTAGAATTAAAAACAGAGGGAGTACTAAGCATATCGGGTTGGCTCATTTATGTATAATTATATATATTACATTATATAATATACGTGTATTAGCCTCTACAAAATTGAATACTCCCTCCGGTCTTATATATAAGAATTTTTTTAAAAAGAAGTTTGATCCTAATTATAAGAAAATGTCACAATTTTTAAGGTGTAGTTATTGCTTAAAAGACTTTTATGTCCCTTATTTAATGTTTGTCTTTTTAATATTAGTGATTGTATATAATGCTTCATAACTTTTTTTGAGGGTGTATTTATAAAAATATTCAAAAAGTTACACTAATTAATAATTACATTGGTATTGATGTTTTTTGTTTTTATTCTTATAATAAGCACCAGAAAGATTACTAGTATTTTTTGAAATATTATTTAGTGACATGAATGTGTTTGTATAGTAAACTGTTTTTGAAAGATGTATAGAATCTTGATGTCCAACCTAAAAAACCATGTGGTCTGGAAAAGATACACGATGATGAGGATTACTTCCCCCGGTCACTATTATAAGCAAAACTCCACTTTTTAGGTACATTGAATAATCAATGTATCTAGTCTTTATTATAGATTGGATACATTCATTATTCAATGTATCTAAAAAATTAAGTTTTGCTTATAATAGTGACCATAGAGAGTATGCCACAAACTCCACGAACTCATTTGCTATTCTCAACTACAATAATTTTGTCTTTACATATATACCCTATTTATTGTACAAGTTTTTCTTCAATTCAGCAATAAATCGGTTTCTATCTTCGGATTCTACTATTGTGCACCAATAATAGATGAGAGTTTGTTGAGCATTAAAAACAATGGCAGAAACAATTAAATGCATAGTTTAAAGGATAATAAATGCACCATTTTTAATCATTCTTGCACCAATTAATAGGAAAACTATGCCTCTCTCATCAATGTATTGTCTTTAATCATTTTGGTATGTGTAAAGAGTCACAATAGTTTCTTAATTTCAAAATATGATTGGTAGTCCAAAAAAAAAAAAATAGTATATGATTGTGCATTGTGTTAGTCAAAGTAGTTCCTAGTGTTAAAATAGTTCTTTAATATTAACAAGGGTCATGTTAACTTGTGTCCTAAGGGCACATGTTAAGGAATCCAAAAAGAGCAATTTTGTATTGAAAAACATAATATTTTAACTTTTAAGAAGTTGAATGCACGACTTTTAATGCGTATATTTCTATAATAAGTTTCTTAACATGTGCTCTTGAGGGAACAAGTTAGCATTTGCCTATTAACAATAACACTTTTTTTATAGGGATTGATATGATAATAAGGAAGTACTTACCCTAATTAATTGATATGACAGTAAATAAGTATATTGAATGATTGATATGACCGTATTAACAAAACATTTTAACTCGAAATACAATTTTGATTAAGAAAGTGCGTAATATAAAAGGTTAACAAATTTAATAATTGTCACGTACAAATTTATTACTACAACAAAATTTATCACTTCAACAATTTTTCTTAAATTTTATGATTTTTGTAAAATGATACTACAAAAAGAGAGTGCATACTTTGAAGTAAAGGTTTTTGTTTGCAATAATTTTAAGTTATGTTTTAATATAGTCATTATTCGGTGGATGCTATCATCGGAAGATTACAAGAAATGAAAAGTCTTAAAAATGCATCAACTTAACTTATAATTTCAAAAAATAACAACCCCGAACAATGACCAGTGATATATCATTAAAATTGTGGAAAATCCCCTATAATTGGGTTGTAAGATATCTTAAATGGTGGACTCTTGTTTTATATGTATATATTCCTATCTCTCGTGTACAAACACTTGATCTGGGACTTTTGTTTTGGCAATGTTAGTATTACTTTTCCTTTCTTTCCAAATTCCTTTCTTCAGTTCAGTCAATGTAAGTGTTAGAGAAGCTTAATTGAAGTAACGTAAAATTTATCTCCCAATAAATTAATATTAATTAAAGGATTATTTGTCCATATAGAAATACTAGCATGAGATGATATTGAATGCCCATTATGATTGTGTTATCTACTATTTCTTTTCTTTCCTTTTTGTTTGTGATTATAATAAACATTAGAAGTCGTGATTACAATAATGTCGATGTCCCTTCTGTTTGTGAATGCCATTTTTGAACTTTTCAATGACTTTTTTCCGGAAAGTGACTATGTAAGAAGTTTATTTGAGTTTCCCTTTTATTTTTTCGATATTGTTTTGAACCTTTCATTATGTCTTGGCACGTCCCTTTGATACAACCAAAGACGCAAATTACACAAAGGAGTTGTGGATCTTTGGACTAGTTCCCGAGTCATGCTAATTATATATTTGGTATCCTTCACGTTTTGTGATATATCATGTTATTTTTCAGTTAATATAGCGATGGATTTGTGGAAAGCTTGGGAGAGTGCGCGATCTATGGTAGGATATGTTCTGATGTGAGGAGGGCAGTTCAGATCAAACCAGATCAGGAGCAGTATAATACAATGTCGATGCAACAATTTTCGGTCTACAATGATGTTATGGTTTGGGGACGTGTATTCAGAATGACAACTTTGTGAAAGCTACTTTATAGAGAGGCATCTGTTTCACCTCAAGAGGCCAAGGCATTGGCACTGTATGACGCTTTATTGAGGCCAAAGCATCGAACTTGGTTACAAACTTGTGGTGGACTGTGTCATCGGAAACCTTACCAATTTAGCTAAATTTTGCACTATTTTAGGCAAATGTAAAACCAGGTTAGATTTATTTCAAACCATGTTATTCACACCCTTGCAATGACATCAAGGTTTTATGCTAATTCTCAAATTTTGAGTTAAGTCCAACGTGTATTAAGGATATTCTTATCTATTTATTTGAAAGACCAAATATATTAATAACTCTAAACCAAGTACAAGATATACAATGAATAGAGCAAGAAAAAATACGAATAATCTGCGTTTGAAAGCACATTGCTTAAAAACATCCACATATAATGCACACATGATCTGGATCCTTAGGAGGAAGGGGCAGATTTTGAACCTTACATACATGATATCACCTCATTGAATAATTTAATATCAAAAGTTGTAGCAGTTAAATATTTATCTCATGAATCATTTGATTTCTCAGCATAATCTATCTCATATCATCATGCTGGAATAAAGTGGAATGATACTTTCTTAAGAAATCATACTTCAATACTTTTAGATTCACTGGGTATTTCACATGTCAAAGCTCAACTCAGCTCCTTCGCTCTTTTCTTCGATTGTCAGCACTAGGATCAATCTACATCCCCTGGCGAATATGGGTAACCGTGTGTTATGCTCCAAGCAAGGACGCGACATCACCCGCTGATCCAATGGAGTAGGTTTCAGTAAAGAAGCTGGTTGGAAAGACACTGCTGAGTTCACTAAGTCCTTACCTCAGTTCAATCTTGAGGACAAGGGTAGTCACCCTGAGTTCATTCTCTCACTTCGTCTTCTCTCTTCCTTTTCGTTATCTCTTTTCACTTCCCTGAGTTCTTTCTTCATTCTTCTATCTCCTCTCTTATTACCTCTTCTCTATTTGTTATTTTCTATTCTTTCTTCTCCTTCTACAAAAGAAAATTCCAAAATACTCGAGAAAGGTAATAACTCATGAAACTTCTTTCTTTGATTTTTGATTACCAATACTAATTACAAAATATGTAAAGGATCATAAATCCAAATCCGTGTAGTATTTGTTCATGAAAGACATCATTTCTCACCTTTTCTTTTGTAAATTTTCAAGGGATTTCACCTTTACCTATATATACACACAGACCTACGATCCGATGACATATTGAATTTTGTATTTCTCCAAACCATCACAAACAAAGTTTAGTTTGTAATCTGTGTAAAACAAAAATGTTAAGTTAATTTAGAAAAGAAGCTTATTTTTTGTGTGAAAATAGTACATGAAGTATGATTATATTTTTACTACTTTTGTTAATTTTAAGGATAATCAACACTTACTTGATATTGTAGGAGAAATTGACTTTGAATGGCGCAAGAATAATGAAAATCGCACTTGGAGGGAAAAAAATCGCAAGAGCAGAAGTTGGAAATATGTGTTTTTTGTGTTTGTGTGTTACTGTTAAGTGACTTAAATCACGCATAAGGTTTAAGGTGCGTGAGTTAACTCACGTAGAAGTAAAATTGTCATTTCAGTTGAGAGCGAGTAATTTTTGTTGGGTAAAGAGCATAATTATTTGTTCAATCGAAAGTGACGGTCTTTACTTGGCGACCGGACGAGCTATACAAAATCAAATTCCTCTTAAGTTTACCTTGTTTTAAACAGGTCCGTCTTTGGGCAAGAGCAATGAACTCTATGGAGCTAGGCTTACAATTTATAGGGGCCTCAAATATTTATAGCTAGTATTAAAGGTATAATTGTTGGAGTGTAGGATTATATAAAGTAATATTTACTTACGACAAAATCTGTCACTAAATGTCTTTTTTTCGTAGATAAATTTATGTTTGTCTATAGGTAAAAGTCACCTTTGAACCAAACCAATGATCATATATTGAACTACAACTTAATTATTTATCACTATAAGCGGTGTTCACTATTCACTCAACCATTAAAAAAAAAAAAAAAACTATAAGTGATGTTGGATGGGTACTACCTATATAAACAAGATGCCTCTTCTTTTTGGTAGCTCATTCCATAAGAACTCCACAGTTAAACGTGTTTGACTTGGAGTAGTCTTTGGATGGTGACCTACCAGAAGTTTTTCGATAAACGTGCAAGTGAGGACAAAATATGTTGAAAAGACTCGTGTTGGTCTGTAGGGTCAATCGACAATACTTATAGTCATCTCGGATGTTACAAATGGCCTCCAAGTTGTCGGGAACGGCCTGATTTTAAAGTAGGAATTGTAGGCGGTGAGGAGCTGAATTGCGTTGGAAATTGATATGAGCAACAGATCAAGATCGCATTTATTTTTTTAGTGTTCTGTTTTTTTAAGGCGTAGTTGGATTTGACCAATTGGACGGGGATTAAGTTAAATCATAGCAAGACTAGAAAATCAATCATCCATGTTATTATTAAGCTGAAGAACGAAACTTTAAATGACTATAAAATCAGAGGCATATTTGCATCAATTTAAATCAACTTAAAATTTCAAAGTTCATACAACCGAACAATAGCTAATTACTACTAGAATGTTTGGTGCCTAATTCATTCCTTTACAATTGTTTTATAGGTATAATTTCTCGTTTGTCGTGTGCAGACATTCAATGTGGGACATTTAGCCAATGTTTGATGATATTGCAATGTTACTATTAGAAAGGACGATTCACCAATTCTCTCCCAACAATATATTTTCTTTAAATTTTCATTTTTTATCAGCGTAGTTTAACACTAGCATGATCAATAATATCTCATCAAAAAAACCTTTTTGCAAGATTGATTTCTTATATCCCGTGAATAATGTGGCTTTTCTGTTTGAATCAATTTTAATCAAATTTGAAGAAATTAGAATTTTCTATGCTTCATACATTGGTTGCTGAATCTTTAACACAAATTGTTCATTGGCTACCATATATAGGACTTGTTTTTTTTAAGAATGTATAGGACTGGCATACGTATGTATACAATAATGAAGCCTGATTAATGTAACCCAAACTTACATTAATCATTATTTGGATGTACTTCCCTCAAAAAAAATATTTGGATGTATTAGTTGATAATGAACCGAAGAATGAAGCCTCACAGGTACACATAAGTGATGTTGCTGTAATGTTTGTCCTATTCTCTTTCTTGAGCCTTTTACCGTGTTTTCGTTTTAGCTTCTACCCTACATTAGTAGGAGTCAGTGGTGTAGCCAAGACACTGACTAAGGGGGTCCAATTTTATAAAAAAAAATTATCTAATAGTTTAGTGGTGAAAATGACTTATCTTAAGCGTGGATAC